>Ga0247770_1000193_pt1 | contig 57233 bp, 48 predicted proteins | sample UWRJL136409B6_FD_179943 | JGI IMG/M metagenome (GOLD analysis project Ga0247770, IMG submission 179943) | Plant litter microbial communities from Arlington Agricultural Research Station in Wisconsin, United States - UWRJ-L136-409B-6 | ecosystem: Environmental > Terrestrial > Plant litter >...
CCGGCGGATACAGCTGGACGATCAGGCGCAGCACCTGGGCCCGATTCGCCAGCGCCGGCATCTCCTCCACCTCCGACATGTCGTATCCCCCGTCCGGCAGGAGCCAGCTGGCGACGAAGGACGGCGGATCGAAGGAAAACTCGTGCTCCATCCAGGCGTCCACCGGCTGGCCGGCGCGGCTCGCGGGAACGAAGCGCAGCTTCTCCACCGCCTGGATCGCCGCCCGGTCCAGCTCCGCGTTCCCGGACGAGCGGGCGATGCGGACACCCGCCGGCGTCCCCCGCGCGCCGACCACGAACCAGACCGTGGCCCTCCCGCGCACCCCGGCGTCACGGAGCGAGGCGGGATACGCCTCCTCGAGGACGCGCCCCCACCCCATCGACGGCGCCAGGCTCGGCCCCCGGTCCACCTGCGACGGCGCGAGCGCCCCGGCCGAGTCGGCCCACGCCCGCACCTGTTCGGCGGTCACCCCCTCGACCCAGTCGCGTCCCGGCGGGCGGAAGAGGATCGAGAAGTTCGCCCACACCGGGTGCGGCGCCCCGCCCCGGAGCGCGGGCGTGTAGCGGAGCGCCTCCGCCACGCGAAGCGCCGCGGCGTCCAGCTCGGGGTGGCCGCTCGACTCCGCCACGCGCGGCGCCACCGCCCGCCCGCGCGCGTCCACCACCAGCCGCACCAGCACCCTCCCGCCCACGCCCGCCGCCCGGAGCGCCGGCGGGTACTGCGCCTCCACCGCGGGATCAATCACGTCATGGTCGGGCGCGTAGGCGCGCCGGGCCGCGGCGGACATCTCCACCGCCTTCAGCGTGTCGGCGGGATCGATCGCATCCTGCCCCCGCAGCGCGGCGGGAGCGGCGACGGCGGCCAGCAGCAGGGCGATGGGAACGAGCTTCATCGTCATCTGATTACGAACCAATAGCTTACGAGCCGCGCGACGATGTGTGCGGACCTCGGATGGATGTCGGGCGGCTCTTCTGCGTCCACTGGATCACGAACGATGATCCCGGGATCCGGAGAAGAGGAACGAGAAGCGGAGAGGCGTGCGCGGAGGATTCGGAGGATCGACCTGCGATCAGACGTTTGCGAACGATGCGGATCGACGGGGCGGCACGCAGCCACCCGCGCGGGAACGGTCCTCCCGCGGCCGCCGAACCGGACGGACGATATCGGAACGGAGCGTGGAGAACAAGCGACGGCCGTCCAGAATCACAAAAAGCGACGGGCGTGGAGGATCGCTCCCCCACGCCCGTCTCCGTCACCTCCGAAAAGGATCAGGCCTGCTCGTCCGACTCCGGAGCGGTCTCGTCGGAGACCTCGGAGGCTTCGGCGGCCGGCGCCTCGTCGGCCGCAACCGCGGCCTCGGGGGCTTCGGTCGTGGACTCCGCCACGGGGGCGTCGGTCTCCGCGGCCGCCTCGGGGGCGTCCTCGGAAGCCTCGGCCGCGGGCTCCGCGGCCGGGCGCGGCGTCGGGACGCCGCCCTCGAACTTGGGAACGCGGGTCACCTCGAGGACGATCCGGCGGTTGCCGGCGTCCACCTCGGTCACGCGCATCTCCAGCTCGTCACCCTCGCCGAAGACGTCGGCCGGGTTCTGCAGCCCGGTGACGCCCAGCTGCGACACGGGGACGAAGCCCTCCACGTCGTCGCCCAGGTCCACCGCCACGCCCTTGTCCTGCAGGCGGGTGATGGGGCCGGTGATCTCCTGGCCGGCGCGGAACTGCGTGGCCAGCTGGTCCCACGGGTCGTCCTGGGTCTGCTTCAGGCCCAGCGAGATCCGCTTGTTCTCGGCGTCCACGCCCAGGATCACCACCTCGACGTCGTCACCCTTCTTGACCACCTCGGACGGGTGCTGGATCCGCTTGGTCCAGCTCATGTCCGAGATGTGCACCAGCCCGTCGATCCCCGGCTCGATCTCCACGAAGGCGCCGAACGAGGTGAGGTTGCGGACCTTCCCCGTGAGGCGCGTGCCCACCGGGTACTTCACCGGGAGCGCGTGCCACGGATCCTCCTCGATCTGCTTCATCCCCAGGGAGATCTTCTCGCCCTCGGGATCGACCTTCAGGATCACGGCCTCGATCTCGTCACCCAGCGTCACGATCTTCGAGGGGTGGCGGACGTTGCGCGTCCAGCTCATCTCCGAGATGTGCACCAGGCCCTCGACCCCCTTCTCCAGCTCCACGAAGGCGCCGTAGTTGGTGATCGAGACCACGCGGCCGCGAACGCGCGAGCCCACGGGGTACTTGTTGGCCACGTCCTTCCAGGGGTACTCCTGGAGCTGCTTCAGGCCCAGCGACAGGCGCTCGCGCTCCCAGTCGATGTCCAGAACCTTCACCTCCAGCTCGGCGCCGATGGTCACCACCTCGGTGGGATGGCCCACGCGGCCCCACGACATGTCGGTGATGTGCAGCAGGCCGTCCATCCCGCCCAGGTCGATGAACGCGCCGAAGTCGGTGATGTTCTTCACCACGCCGGTGCGCACCTGCCCGACCTCCAGCTCCTTCTTCAGCTTGTCGCGCTTGATCTCGCGGTCGGCCTCGAGGAGCACGCGGCGGCTGACGACGATGTTGCGCCGGCGCTTGTTGAGCTTGATGATCTTGAAGTCGTACGTCTCGCCGATCAGGTCCTCGATGTTCGGGACCCGGCGGAGCGCGATCTGCGAGCCCGGAAGGAATGCGTCCACGCCCATCAGGTCCACCGTCACGCCGCCCTTGATCTTGCGGGTGAGCACGCCGGCCACGGCCGTGCCGCTCTCGTACGCCTCGCGGATCTTCTCCCACACGCGCAGGAAGTCCGCCTTCTTCTTGCTGAGGACGACCACGCCGTCCTCGTCCTCGAGGTTCTCGAGGAAGACTTCAACCTCGTCGCCGATCTGCAGCGAGTCGGGGTCCTTGAACTCGTCGCGCTGGACCGCGCCCTCACTCTTGAAGCCGAGGTCGAGGATCACCGCCTTGTCGGTGACGCGCAGCACGCGCGCCTTGACGATCTCACCCTCTTCGATGTTGGTGAGGGTGTCGTCGTACATCTCCAGCATCGCCTCGTACTCTTCGGCCGTGTACTCGTCCTCGTCCCAGAGGTCGGCACGGATGTTCAGATTACGGGCGCGCTCGGCGATCTGCGCACTGGTGAGCTCGCTGCGCTCGGCCACCGCGACGCTTCCCTGCTCCTGCTCGTCGTCGGCTCCCGGCGAGTACTGCTCGGTGGTGTCGGACATGGGTCTCCTGAACGTCCCGCCGGAAGTGGGGGCAGCGGTACACGCTGCCGACCGGCGGTCGGCTGAGGTGAACGGTTGAATTGGGGGAGTAACCCCGGGAAAACAGAAAAAGTTATGGCTTTTCTTCGCCCCCGTCAACCCCCGCGCTGGCGCGCAAGGCGGACGATCTCCTCCACCTGCGCCTCGAAGGCGAGGGGGGTGGTGTCCAGCTCCACGGCGTCCTCCGCGCGGCGGAGCGGAGCGGCGGCGCGGGTGGAGTCGATCTCGTCGCGCCCCTGCAGCCGGCCGGCCTCCTGGGCCACCTCGTCGTCCGACGGCGCGTGGCTTCCCTGCTCCTTCAGCCGCCGGCGGGCGCGCTCCGCCGGGTCGGCCACCAGGTAGCACTTCAGCTCGGCGTCCGGGAAGACCACGGTGCCGATGTCGCGCCCGTCGGCCACCAGCCCGCCGCCGGCGCCGGCCTCGCGGAGCGCCCCCATCAGCCACTCGCGGACGGCGGGGACGGCGGCCATCCGCGAGACGTGCGCGTTGACCTCGGGGGAGCGGATGTCGACCGAGGCGTCCATCCCGGAGACGTACATCGTGTACCCGGTCTCGTTGGGCATCCCGTGCACGTCCAGCCGGTCCAGCTCGCCGGGCGACAGCTCCTCCCACTCGTCCACGGGGATCCCCGCGCGGAGGGCGGCCAGGGTGATGGCGCGGTAGAAGGCGCCCGAGTCCAGGTGCCGGTAGCCCAGGCTGCGCGCCACCGCCTTCGCGGTCGAGCTCTTTCCCGAGCCCGCGGGCCCGTCGAGGGCGATGATGATTCCGTCGGGACGCTTGGATGTCGGCACGAAAAGAAGTCCTTAGTGCTTAGTGCTTGGTGCTTGGTGCTTGGTGCTTGGTGCTTGGTGCTTGGTGCTTGGTGCTTGGTGCTTGGTGCTTGGTGCTTGGTGCTTGGTGCTTGGTGCTTGGTGCTTGGTGCTTGGTGCTTGGTGCTTGGTGCGCTAACAAGGCGATTCCGTCATCGACAAGGCTCGCTCCGCGCACCATCGCCCGCCCCGCAGTCCGCGAAGGCGGACTTTGTGCCGTCGTAGCGGGCGGTTTCAACCGCCCGATGATATCAACCGCCCAATGATGTCACCGTCCGACGACGATCAACCGCCGGATGACGATCAACCGCTCGACCACGATCATCTGCCCGACGACAATCAACCCACGACGGTGATCATCCGTCCGATAATCATCCGCCTGCTGATCATTCGCCTGATGATGATCCGTAGATGATGATCATCCGCCGATCTCATCCGTCAGGATCCTGATCCGTACGATGACGATCTGTCCGATCGCGATCCGCCCGATCCCGATCCCGATCCTCCGATCAACCCGCTCGCTCGCGGTCTTCCGGGCCGGCTACCGCCCCGCCGCTCGCGCGGTCAGCTCCCAGAATCCCGGGAAGCTCACGGCGGCGCACTCGCGGTCGTCGATGTCGATCTCGTTCCCCGGGAGCGCGCCCAGCACGCCGAAGGCCATGGCGATGCGATGGTCGCCGTGCGTGACCACGCGGCCGCGCAGGGGGCGGTCGCCGCCGCGCACCACCAGCCCGTCCTCCAGCTCCTCCGCCTCCGCCCCGATGGCCCGCAGCGCCGCCACGATGGCGGCGATGCGGTCGCTCTCCTTCACCCGCAGCTCGCCCGCGCCGGTGACGCGCGTCTCGCCCTCGGCGCGCGCGGCGAGGGCGGCCAGGATCGGCACCTCGTCGATGGCGGCCGGGACCTCCTCCGGCGCCACCTCCACGCCGCGGAGTCGCGCGGGGCGCACGATCAGGTCGGCGACCGGCTCGCCGCCGGCCTGGCGCTCGTCCGCGAAGCCGATCCGCGCGCCCATCCGCTCCACGATGGACAGGAACCCGGTGCGCGTGGGGTTCACGCAGACGTTGCGGATGCGCATCTCCCCGCCCTCGCCCAGCAGCGCGAGCGCCACCAGGAAGGCGGCGGAGGAGGGATCGCCGGGGACCTCGTAGTCCAGCGGCGGGAGCGGCTCCGTCCACGGGTCGATCGACGCGCGCCATCCCTCCGCCGTCCGCTCGCCGCGCACGGGGACACCCAGCGAGGCCAGCATCCGCTCCGTGTGGTCGCGGGAGAGGACGGGCTCCGTGACGGTGACGGGGACGCCGGCGCCCAGGCCGGCCAGGAGGAGCGCGCTCTTCACCTGCGCGCTGGCCTTGGGCGACGCGAAGTCGATGGCCGAGAGCGAGCCGCCGCGGACCTCCAGCGGAAGCCGGCCCGGCTCGCCCAGCTCGCGGAAGCGCGCGCCCATCGCGGCGAGCGGATCGGCCACGCGGCGCATGGGGCGGCCGCGGAGCGAGGCGTCGCCGGTGAGCACGGCGGCGAAGGGGCGCGAGGCCAGCAGCCCCATCATCAGCCGCGCGGTGGTGCCGCTGTTGCCGCAGTCCAGCGCGTCCGCCGGCGCGCGCCACGCCGCCAGCCCGCGCCCCGCGACGCGGATCTCCCCCCCGTCCGCGGGCGGCGCCGGGACGCCGCACCCCAGCGCGCGGAGGACGGAGGCGGTGCTCCGGCAGTCCTCTCCCGACAGGAGGCCGCGCAGCCGGCTCTCGCCCCGGCCCGCCGCCGCCAGCATGAGCGCGCGGTGCGTGAGCGACTTGTCGCCGGGAACGGAAAGTTCTTGCATGACAGGGTTCATGGGGGGTAAGCTATTCCCGGTGCTCCGGCACGGGCAACCCGAGGCCCGCCGTCCGGCGTCCCAACGTCCGCCCCGCGGGACGGCGGTGTCCGGAGAAGAGGACGGATGGACCCCGCGCGGTGCCCCGCCGCCCCTGTAAGTGCCGCCCGGCCCGCCGCTTCCGGCGGCGCCCGTTCCGGGCCGAATCTTTGCCGTGTGCAGCGGCCTTCCCCGCAGCCCGGTGAGACGAGACGACCATGTCTGCTTTCCGCCCCTCCTCCGTCCTCCGCCTGACCGCCGCCGCCTTCGCGGCCACGCTCCTGGCGTTCCCCCTCATCGCGCAGGCACCCGCCGGCGGAGCCGCCGGGAAGGTGGTGGACGCACAGAGCGAGGCGCCCCTGGCCGGGGCGTGGGTGGAGGTGGAGGGGACGCGCTACGCCGTGCAGACGGACGCGCACGGGCGCTTCAACCTGCGCCTTCCCCCCGGGCAGTACCGCGCGTTCATCCAGCACCCCCTCTACAAGCCCACCAGCGAAGGGTGGTGGGTGGGAGACGGCACCCTGGCCATCACCGTGGCGCTGGAGCCCAACGTCTTCGAGCTCCCGGCCGTGGCCGGCACGGCGGACCGCCGGCTGAGCCTGGCGGACCGCATCCCCCTCACCGACGGGAGCGGCGAGGGGCTTCCGGACGTGTTCGGCCCGGAGGAGCTGGAGCGGAGCGGATCGATGACCGCCGCCGACTTCCTGACGAGCCGCCTTTCCCTGGTCCGCGTCCCCTGCGAGCGGACGACCGCCGGGACGGCGGAGATCGACGCCTGCGTCCGTATCCGCGGGAGCGTGCGGCGCGTCTGCGTGTCGATGGACGAGGCGGCGCTCCCGGGGGGCCTCTCGGTCCTCGCCAACTACCGCCCGAGCGACCTGGCCCGCGTCTCGGCCTTCCGCGGGGGCGAGTTCGTCATGATCTACACCAAGGCCTTCATCTTCAACGTCAAGTGGAACGAGTGGCGGCCGGTCCCCGTCTCGGCCCAGATGAAGGCGTTCTGCCGAATGCGGTAGCTGTCGCGGATCCCTCCCGCTGCGCGTTGTAAGGGCGGCGGATCGCACGCCGCGCGACGCGATGGAGATCCGCCGATCCCGATCCACATCATCCCGCTTCCTTTTTACTTTCCCCGACCGAGGCATGTTCTCCCTCCGCTTCCCCTTCCGAACCGAAGATCTGCGGCGCGCGCTGGGCGCCCTGGCGCTCCTCGCGGCCGCCGCCGCGCCGCTGGCCGCGCAGACGCCGGCGCGCACGCTGCTGCTGGGGCAGGTGATCGACCAGGCGTCCAAGGGGCCGCTGGCTGCGGCCACGGTGCGCGTCATGGAGGCCAACGTGACGGTCTCCACCGGCGAGGACGGGCAGTTCCAGGTGCGGGTGCCGCCCGGCACGTACAACATCACCATCTACCGGCTGGGGTACGAGACGGCGCTGGAGAGCTGGCAGGTGAGCGGCGCCTCGCTGGACGTGGGGATCGTGGAGCTGGCGCCCGACGCGGTGCGGCTGCGGGCGCTGGAGGTGACGGCGGACCGGCTGGAGCGCGCGAGGCTGGCCAGCGGCTTCACCTCGCACACGTTTGGGAAGACGGACCTGTCCACCAGCTCGTTCCCCAACGTGCTGGAGTTCATCAAGGCGCGGCAGTCGATGCCGATGGTGCCCTGCGGATCCATGGCCACGGGCGGCCCCGCCGCGTGCGTCCGGGTGCGCGGCGGGCCGGTTCCCGTCTGCGTGGTGGTGGACGACGCGCCGGCTCCCGCCGGGTTCACCTCGCTGGAAACCTTCCAGACGCGCGACGTCGAGCGGATCAACGTCTTCCGCGGCGGATCGTTCATCCAGATCTACACCAACGCGTTCATGCGGTCCATGGCGGACCGCGACTGGCAGCCGCAGAACGTGGAGCTGCAGATGGTCGCGTACTGCCGCACGTCCGGCTGAGCGGTGCAGGAGATGCAGACAGTGGCACGGAGTTGCCGGAGCCCCCTCGCCCCGAACCCGATGCAACGGAGACCGTTGATGACGAAGAGATTCCAGAGCACCCGACTCGCCGTCCTGGCGGCGGCGCTCGTGGCGCTGGGCGCGACGGGGGTGGAGGCGCAGACGCGCACCCGGACGCTGGTGGTGGGGCAGGTGGTGGACGCCAGGACCAGGGCCCCGCTGGCGGGGGCGACCGTCGAGGTCCCGGGGACGCACGTGGAGGTGGTGACCGGGCCCGACGGGCAGTTCCGGGTCCGGATGCGCCCCGGGAGCTACGGGATCACCGTGTCGCGGCTGGGCTACCGCACGGCGCTGGAGAGCTGGGACGTCGGGGAGGAGTCGCTGGACCTGGGGATGGTGGAGCTCGCCGAGGACGCCATCCTCCTGGAGGCGCTCAAGGTGTCGGTGGACCGGGTGGAGCGGCAGCGGCGCTCGGTGCCCACGCAGTCGCGCAGCTTCGGGCTGGAGGAGCTGGCGAACAACGCGGCGTTCAACGCGGCGGACTTCGTGACGACGCGGGCGGCGTTCGCCACCTCGTGCGGGGGCGCTTCGCCGGAGCGGGCGTGCGTCCGGCAGCGCGGCTCGATCGTCCGCCCCTGCGTGGTGATCGACGACGCGCCGATGCCGGGTGGGCTGGCGGTGCTCAACACCTACCAGGCCCGCGACTTCGCGCGGATGAACGTGTACAGCGGGGGGGCCTTCATCCAGGCGTACACGCCGGCGTACCTGAAGCGCCTGGCCACGCAGAAGGGCAGCCCCATGCCGGCGCACATGCAGATGACGGCGTACTGCGGGGTCGGCAACCGGGAGCCCTTGTTCCCGGCCCGGCGCGGCTGAGGCGGAAGAGGAGGATGGACGAAGCGGGGGAGCCGGCAAGGCTCCCCCGCTTTCGTTTGCGCCTGATCGATCAGCCTCCGCCGGCAGGCCGGAACGTGCGGAGCAGGTGTCGAGGGGGCCTTCGCATCAGACGAAAAGAGCCTTGCATCCCGCCGTGGAACCATGGGCGGAGATGAGTATCGAAATTTTCTCGAATAGGCACCTTTCGCCTCTCCCTTCCTCCACCCGCGTCCGGCTGGCCTTTCCGAGCCTTCGGCTATCGCAAACGGCGTCATCAGGAGGATCGGCGCGGGATTCGGCCCCTGCTCCACATCCCCCGATGGACGCAGTTGACAGGGCCTGGACGAGGACGAAGCCCGGTGGTCAGCGACGATCGATGCACGGTCCGACGCGATTCGGCGCAACGCGGAGGACGCTCCGGCCGGATTCGTCTACGACGGCGTCCGATCGACGGGAGCGGGGTCGGGGGATCGAGCGAGGAGGCACCTTTCGCCTCTCCCTTCCTCCACCCGCGTCCGGCTGGCCTTTCCGAGCCTTCGGCTATCGCAAACGGCGTCATCAGGAGGATCGGCGCGGGATTCGGCCCCTGCTCCACATCCCCCCGATGACGCAGTTGACAGGGCCTGGACGAGGACGAAGCCCGGTGGTCAGCGGCGATCGATGCACGGTCCGACGCGGATTCGGCGCAACGCGGAGGACGCTCCGGCCGGATTCATCTACGACGGCGTCCGATCGACGGGAGCGGGGTCGGCGGATCGAGCGAGGACGCCGGGGAGCGGCTCGATGGGGCGCACGGTGCCGGAGGTGACGGCGCGCACGCCCTCCACCGTGCGGACCAGGAGCGCGCCGGCGGCGCTGATCCCCTCGGCGATGCCGACCAGCTCCTCGGGGCCGGTGACGCGCACCTCGCGGCCCCGCAGGGCGTCGCGCGCGGCCAGCTCGGCGAGGCGGGCGTCGTCCAGCGCGGCGGGGGGCTCGGCGAGCTGGCGGAGGATGGCGCGGGCCACGTCGCCGGCCACCAGGGTGCGCGGCGGAGAGGATCCCCCCGACACGGCGCGGAGCGAGGTGGCGATGTCGCGCAGCTCGGGAGGGAAATCGGCCGGGAAGTGGTTGACGTTGATCCCGATCCCCACCACCACGAACGCGGGGCCGGCGGCGTCCCAGGTGGCCTCGCAGAGGATGCCGCCCAGCTTGCGCCCGTCGAGCTGCAGGTCGTTGGGCCACTTGATGGCGGGCCCGGGAAAGACGTAGCGGTCCAGCGCCCCGGCGGCCGCGATCCCCACCAGGATCGGGAGGAGCCCGGGGCTCGGAAGGGACCGCGGGCGGAGGACGATGGACATCCACACCCCCATCCCCGCCGGCGAGGCCCAGGCGCGTCCGCCTCTCCCCCGCCCCGCCACCTGCCGGTCCGCGAGGACGACGGTGCCCGCGGGCGCGCCCTCGACGGCGAGGGCGCGGGCGACGTCGTTGGTGGAGCCGACGCTCTCGTACAGGTGCACCGCGGGGACCGCCCACTCCAGGGCGAGCGAGCGGGCGTCGTCACCGTCGTAGCGCGCGGCCGGGACGTCGCCGTCGCTCACGCGCGCTCCGCGGCGAGGTTCAGCGAGAGGTCGAGCGAGGGCGCGGAGTGCGTCAGCGCGCCCACGGAGATGAAGTCCACGCCGGCCTCGGCGAAGCCGCGGATGGTCTCCAGGGTGATCCCGCCGGAGGCCTCGGTCTCGGGGCGTCCCTCGCCGGCTTCCTCCAGGATCGCCAGCGCCTGGCGGATGAGGTCCGGCGCCATGTTGTCGAACATGACGCGGTCCACACCGGCGGCGAGCGCCTCGCGCACCTCCTCGAGGTTCGTCGTCTCGACCTCCACGCGGAGGCCTCGGTCGTTCCGGGCGCGGACGGCCTGGACGGCGGCGGTGATCCCGCCGGCGGCGGCGATGTGGTTGTCCTTGATCATCACCATGTCCCACAGGCCGATGCGGTGGTTGGCGCCGCCGCCGGCCAGCACGGCCGCCTTCTCCAGCCGCCGCATCCCCGGCGTGGTCTTGCGCGTGTCGATGATGCGCGCCCGCCCGGCCCCCGCGATGCGCTCCACGTACGTCCGCGTGACCGTGGCGACGCCGGAGAGGCGCTGGAGGAAGTTGAGCGCCGTCCGCTCGGCCGTGAGCAGCGAGCGGGCGGAGCCGCGCGCCGTCATCACCACGTCGCCCGGGGTGACGGCGGTGCCGTCGGCCATGGCGACGTCGACCTGGAGCGAGGGGTCGACGCGGCGGAACACCTCGGCGGCGACGCCGGTGCCGGCGACGACGCCGGGCTGCTTGGCGATGATGGTGGCCGTGGCGCGGCGCTCGGGCGGAACGGTCCAGAGCGTGGTGAAGTCGCCGTCGGCCACGTCCTCGGCGAGGGCGGCGTCGATCAGGGCCAGGGCTTCGGGGGAGAGCGTCATTCGTGTATCGCGATCAGCGGTGGTGCGAATCGGGGGCTCGGCGGCCGCGAGCGCGACAATGTGGGGTGGACGGTGCGTACGCGCCAGACGGGGGATGGGCGGAGGATTGGGGGTAGGCGACGGGCGGCGGCGCGCGTCCGACGCGGCGGCGCCCCCTCCCGCGCGGTCGTCCACGAAACCGCACGTGGACGACTCGCGCGACCTCCCCCGTTCCGGGGGAGGTGGGGGCGCCTTTCGATCGGGCGCTTCGCGGATTCGTTCGCGCGGAATCCGCTGGCTGTTCCCTGTAACCTGTCCCCTGACGTTCAGTCGCCCGGGACCAGCACGCGGTCCTCCTTGGGCTGGGCGGCGAGGATGCGCTCGTAGTAGCGCTCGTACTGGGGGATCACCTTGTCGACGCCGTAGCGGCCGACGGCGCTCTCGGTGGCGGCCTGGCTCATCCGGCGCCAGCGGTCGTCGTCGCGGAGGATGTGGATGGCGCCGTCGGCCATCTCCTCCACGGCGCCCACCGCGCCCAGGTAGCCGGTGAGGCCGGTCTCCACCACCTCGGGGAGGCCGCCGGCGCTGGTGGCCACCACGGGGACGCCGCTGGCCATGGCCTCCAGCGCCACCAGCCCGAACGACTCGTTGGTGGAGGGGAGGAGGAGGAGGTCGGCGCAGGCCATGATCTCGGCGACGGAGTCCTGCTTCCCCAGGAAGACGACGCGGTCGGTGATCCCCTGCGCCCGCGCCTCCTCGATGGCCTCGGTGCGGTCGGGGCCGTCGCCGACGAGCACCAGGCGGCTGGGGACCTCGGCCGCGAGGCGGGCGAAGATCTTCACCACGTCGCGGATGCGCTTGACGGGGCGGAAGTTGGAGACGTGCAGCACCATCTTCTCGCCGTCGCGCAGGAAGGTGTTCTTCCAGCAGGGATGGCGGTCGCGCCCGTACAGCCGCGAGTCGACGAAGTTGGGGATGACCTCGATGTCGTCGGCGGGGATGCGGAAGGCGTCGACGGTCTCGCGCTTGAGGTAGTCGGAGACGGCGGTGATGCCGTCGCTCTTGTTGATGGAGAAGCGGGTGATCTCCCAGAAGTTGCGCTCCTGCCCCACCAGGGTGATGTCGGTGCCGTGCAGGGTGGTGACGATGCGCACCGGGTGCTCGGGCCCCAGCATCTCGCGGGCGATCCAGGCGCTGGTGGCGTGCGGGATGGCGTAGTGGACGTGCAGCAGGTCCAGCCCCTCGCGCACGGCGGTCTCGTGCATGACGGCCGCCAGCGCCAGCGAGTAGTTGTTGTGCTCGAAGAGGGGGTAGCTGACCATCTCCACCTCATGGAAGAAGACGCGCTCCATGAAGTGCGGAAGGCGGAACGGCTGCGCGTACGAGATGAAGTGGATCTCGTGGCCGCGGCGGGACAGCTCGATCCCCAGCTCGGTGGCGATGGCGCCGGAGCCGCCGTAGGTGGGGTAGCAGGTGATGCCGATCTTCATCTGGAAAGTGCCCGGTGCCCGGTGCCAAGTGCCCAGTAAACCCGCGGATCTCCGTCCATCCCGTTTGTCGTTCCAACGCCGATGCGGCTGAAGCGGTGCATCGACGGCACAGTGTACACGGACCGCGCCAGATCGGTGCCGCGCGACGTGGGCGACGGGCCGTGGTGGGCGCCCGCGGCGCCCTCACCCCTCGCGTCGCGGTCCGTGGAAACCGCACCCACGGACTCGCCACGCTTTCCCCTCTCCCGATAACGCCCCGATAACGGGAGTGGGGAATCCTCTGGCGCTTCGCGCTTTGGTTTCCGCAGATCTCCGCGATCCGCCGCTACTGGGCACCGGGCACTGGGCCCCGGGCACTTCTCCACGCGGCGACGATCTCGTCCGCGAGCTCGGATCTCGGCCGCGTGGCGTCCAGGCGGATGGCGGCGGCGGGGAGCTTGGCGCGGTTCCAGGTCTCCTGGCGCTTGGTGTAGGCGCGCGTGTTCTTGCGCACCAGCTCCAGCGCGTCCTCCAGCGTGCGCTCGCCGCGCAGGTACGGGATCAGCTCGGCGTAGCCATGGGCGTTGAGGCCGGGGGCGTCCTCGCCGTACTTCGCCACGAGCGCGCGCACCTCGTCGATCAGCCCGCCGCGCACCATGTCGTCCACGCGGCGGTCGACGGTGGCGTAGACGCGCTCGCGCGGCACCTCCAGCACGAACGGGAGCACGGGGACCGGCGGGGCCTCGGGCGGCGAGTTGCGGTGCCACCAGGGGAGGGTGCGGCCGGTGAGCAGCGGCACCTCGATGGCGCGCATCAGCCGCTGGCGGCCGCCCCAGTCGCGAAGGCGCTCGGCGGATTCGGGATCGAGCGCGGCGAGCCAGCGGTGCAGCTCGGCGTCGTCCATCCGCTCCATCTCCCCGGTGAGGCGGGCGCGGCGCTCGGGGTCCAGCTCCGGCTCGGTGAAGATGGGGTCGGTGAGCGCGCGGAGAAAGAAGCCGGTGCCGCCCACCAGCAGCGGCACCCGCCCGCGCCCGCGGATCTCCTCTATCTTCTCCCGTGCGTACCTCGCCCATCGACCCGCGCTGAACCGCTCGGAGGGATCGGCGATGTCGATGCCGTGATGCGGAATCCCGCCGCGCTCCTCAGGTGTCGGCTTCGCGGTGCCGATGTCCATCCCTCGGAAGACCGAGCGCGAGTCCATCGAGATCACTTCGCCATCCAGCCGTCGCGCGACTTCCAGCGACAGGCCGGTTTTCCCCGACGAGGTAGGTCCCACGATCGCGAGCGCGTGGTACATCGGTTCGAGGAGGCGGGATTGGGAGAGTGCGAATCCTTCGGATCTGCTCGAACCGCAGGCGTTGCGGCCTCGGCTTCGGTGCGGCTGCCGCAGCGGGCCTCGCTGCTGGCGGGCTAGTAGTCGGCCTCTGTGATTTTGATGGATCGCCAAGCCCAGGCTCCGGTATTCTGTCGGAGGATAGGCGATTGCGGTCCATCAGATCCACGGTGGCGGACTACTAGATCCTACGGCCCTGCCGCCGTCTGCGCGCTTCCAGGCGCCGGCTCGGCCGGGCTCAGGATGACTGCTTAACTGCGAACAGCTTACGGAATCAGCCGCTGCGGCCGAATCTCCGGTGCAGCTCGGCGAGCGAGAGCTGGATGACGGTCGGTCGGCCGTGGATGTCGTGATAGGGAAGCTCGGTGGCGAAGAGGCGGTCGAAGAGCTCGCTCATCTCGCGCGCGGTGAGCTTCTGGCCGGCCTTGATGGCGCCCTTGCACGCCATGGACAGGGCGATCCGCTGGTGCTGGGTGCGGGCGGAGTCCACCAGCGGCGAGCCCTCGGTCAGCTCCGAGACCATCTCGCGCAGGCAGCGCTCGGCGTCGAAGTACGGGTGCGGGTTGGGGACGGAGTGCACGATCACCGCGCGCCCGCCGAACGGCTCCACCTCGAAGCCGGCGCGCTCCAGCACGCCCCGGATCTGCTCCACGATGTCGTACTCGGCCGGGGAGAGGCGCAGGGTGATGGGGAAGAGGAGGCGCTGGCTGGCCGCGTCGCCGTTGTCGAAGCCGCGCACGATCTCCTCGTACAGCACCCGCTCGTGCGCCGAGTGCTGGTCCACCAGGATCAGCCCGGTGCGCGTCTCGGCCAGGATGTAGGTGTTGTGCACCTGCCACATCATCGGTGACGAGCCGATCAGCCCCGCCTCGCGCAGCACCGTGGGCGACGCACCCTCCCCCTCCTTGCGTCCCCCGCCGCCCGTGACGAAGAGCGTCATCTGCGACTCCGGGTCCGCCGGCGCGGGCGCGGGAGCGTTCGCGGGCGATGCGCCCCACGCCGGCCGCGCCTCGCGAGCGGTGCTCACGCCGTAGCCGCGCGGCGCATCGTAGCGCGCGCCCTCGGCGGGCTCCTCCGCGGTGCCGCGCACCCCGATGCTGGGCGTGCTCTCCACTCCCGAGAGCGCCGCGCGGACGCCCTCCTCCACCGCGCGCTCCACGCCGATCTTGTCGCGGAAGCGGACCTCGGCCTTGGCGGGGTGCACGTTGACGTCCACCTCGCCGTCCGGCACCTCCAGGAAGAGGAAGACGGAGGGATAGACGCCCTGCGGGATCGTCGTGCGGTACGCGCGGTCCGCCGCCCGGATCAGCGCGCGGTCGCCGAACGCGCGGCCGTTGACGAAGAGGTAGGACCGCCGCCCACCGGGACGCGACGAGTGCGGACGCTGGATGAGCCCGGTCACCGCGACGCCGCCGTCGCGGTGCGCCACCGGGATCAGCTCGTCCGCCGCGTCGCCGCCCCAGAGCGCCGCCACGCGCTCGGCCGTCGTCGAGGCGGCGGGGAGCGCCAGGGTGTCGCGGCCGCCCGCGTCCAGCGTGAACGCCACGTGCGGCGAGGCGAGCGCCAGGGTGGTGACCACCTCGCTGATGGCGCGGTTCTCGGCGGCGGTGGAGCGGAGGAACTTGGCGCGGGCGGGGACGTTGAAGAACAGGCTCCGCACGGAGATGGTCGTCCCCCGCCGCCGCGCGCACTCCTCCACGCCGGCCATCTGCCCGCCGGTCACCAGGACGCGCGTGCCGTCGCCGTCGCGCTCGGCGGTCTCCAGCGACAGGCGCGACACGGAGGCGATGGACGGCAGCGCCTCGCCGCGGAAGCCCAGGGTGCGGATGGCCGCGAGGTCGGCCTCGTTGCGCAGCTTGCTGGTGGCGTGCCGGTCGATGGCGAGGAGAGCGTCCTCGCGCCCCATCCCGTGCCCGTCGTCGGCCACGCGGATCTCCGTCTTCCCCCCGTTGCGGATGGTGATCTCCACCCGCGTCGCCCCCGCGTCCAGCGCGTTCTCCACCAGCTCCTTGACGACGGACGCGGGCCGTTCCACCACCTCCCCGGCGGCGATCTGGTTGGCGAGCTTCTCGGAGAGGATGTGGATCCGGCGCGGCATTCGGGCTTGCGGCTGTTTCGGGCGGAATTCGGTTTCGGAGGGAGAAGCTAGCCGGGGGCGCGGGGCCGGTCAACGGTTGACAGCGGGCGCCCAAAACCGCGGTCGCGACGCAGCAAGACGCCGCGTCCGGCGGGGGACGCGGCGTCTTCGGCGTACGTACGAGAGGACTCGCCATCTCCGACCGACGCGCTGCACGTACGGCCGGAGGCGGAAGCCGATCAGCAGAGATTGCCCGTGTTGCAGTTGGGGATGCACGTCACGTAGTAGGTGAGCGGGCAGCGCGGGCCGTAGCAGGTGATCGTGCCCTCGGACACCGCGTTCCCCCGCACCGTCCCCCTCCCCTCGCCAAGACCTTCCGCCACCGGCTCGAACGACTCCACGCGTACCGTGTCGGCATCCAGGTTCAGCTTCTTCATGGCCGTGTCTCCGTTTGCGGGTGAGGAGGAAGGAACCGCGGACGCCTGCCGCAGCCCCTCCGGGGTTCGGAGAAAGAATGGCGGATTCCGAGATCTCCCGTCAACGTTCCCGCACGGCCGGCCGGTCCTCCAAGCGATGCTTCGGGCGGCCATCGGGCTCGGCCCCATCCGATCGTCGAGGCGGACCGAAGACGAAGGGGAAACGCACGAAGCCCGCTGGAGAGCGGGCTTCGTGGGCGGCGGCGAGGCGGATCAGTTCGGCTTGGGCGCCGCGTCCACCGCCTGGATGCGGGCCATGAGGTCCGCCTGGTGCGCCTGGGCCAGCTGCTTCCCCAGCTCGGAGCCGCGCTGCGCCAGGTTCGCCTGGTTCGCCACCATCTTCCGCCCCACGGGGCTCCGGGCAAACTCCATCAGCTGGCGGATCTCGGGCTCGGTGAAGGTCTCGGCGTAGATCCTGGCGAAGGCGTTCTTCAGCTCGTCACTGCCGAACAGGTCGCGCGCCCAATCCAGCATCACGGCGCGGTACGGCTGGAGCCCCGGGTTGGCGGCGACCTGCTGGTCCATCGCCATCTGCGCGCCGGTCATCGCCAGGTCGACGATCCCGAAGATCTCCATGAACTCCCTGGCCGCGGCCAGGTGCGAGGGGGCGATGGTGGCCGACGCCGGCGGCGTGGTCGCCGGCTGCGCGGCGAGGGGCGCGGTGAAGGCGAGGGCGAGGACGAGGCTGAACAGGGGGATGCGGCGCATGATGCTCTCCGGTGGGATGGGTCGAAAGATGGGCTTCGAGTCGAAGCGGTGGGTACTCTCCAGCATACGTCCGGCGGACTCCCCGGCGTCCCGGGCCGGCCGCGCTACCGGCCGAGGGCGTGGATCAGCCGGTTGACGGCGATCAGCAGGTTCGCGCTCTCGATCAGGTCGAGGTTCGCGGCGGCTTCGTCCAGGTGGACGAAGCGCAGCGGCGAATCGGCGGCCCCGGCAAGGTCCACCTCGGCCACGAAAGGGTAGAGGGTCTCGGGAGTCACGCCCGGAGTGGCCAGGTACGGGCCTCCCAGCTCCCACGAGCGGAGCACCCGCAGGCCGCTCTCGCGGGCGAGGGCTTCCGCCGCCAGCGGCCCCAGCTCCCCCCGGTGCGCCACCGTGGTCGGGAGCCGCCACGCCGGCGCCGCCGCGAGCGCAGAGCTCCCCGTGAAGTGCTGCACGGCCGGGAGGTCGCGGTGCTCCACGCCGACGAAGACGCCGTCCGCCGTCCGCGCCACGGGGAGCGCGACCAGCGTGCTGACGCTCAGCCGCCGCGGCACCACGTATTCGAACGGCACCTCCGCCAGCACCGTCCCCGCCCCGTCGCGCTCCGCGAAGAGCCCCTCCCGCACCAGGAGGAAGTCGGGCGCGCCGCCGGTGGAGGGAGGGTCGAAGGCGGCCCGGCGCCCGGGGACCAGGGCCGAGACATCGGCCGCGAACCCCGGAGGCGCGGCCTGAATCTCCAGGTCGAGCGCGGCCCCGATCCAGGGGCCGAGCCCCCGGCCCTGTTCGCGCAGCAGGCGGTAGACGCATATCTCCAGGCGCGCGTCGAACATCCCGCCCACGTGGCACGCCCGCAGCACCTGCGCGGCATCCAGCTCGCGCACCGTCCCGGCCTCGCGGAAGCGCGTGTAGTTGGGAAAGGGCGGCGCGTCCGCCGCGCGGGGGCGGACCTGGACCAGGCGCGCCGCCACGCGCTCGTTCACCCCGCCCGGCGAGGTGAAGTAGTGGAACGGCTCGCCCAGGCGGATCACCTGGTCCGGATGGAAACCGGCCCGCTCCTCCAGGACGCGGAGCGCGGCGGCGTCGGGCGCCTCGTCCGGCGCCACGATGGCGCTCAGCGGCTCGGTGATGTAGCCGGAGATGGCCGAGCGGCTGGGCCGGGGCTGCTCCGCGCAGGCGTTGGCGACGGGGCGCGGGAACCCCTTCTTGGCGTAGACGAAGAGCTGCCCGGCCTCCTCGAACCAGGGCACCAGGTCCACCGTCAGGTTGGGGCGCTCGACCAGCTCCATCACCGCCCCGGTCCGCGTCTCCCGGTGGAAGGTGAGCCCCAGGAACCCCGGCGCGGACCGTTCGCGCGCCTCCGCCTCCACCAGCTCCACCCCGCCGCCCGGGCGCACCTTCTCACCCACGATCAGGTAGTTGGTGGGCGGCGGCGGAAGCACCCGGCCGTCCAGGTCCGACAGGTGGAAGCGCCCCTCGAAGCGGTTCGCCACGATCCACGGGTTCCAGAGCGGCGCGGAGACCACCACGCGCAGCCCGCGGGCGCGGAACGCCGCCTCGAACTCGTCCCGCGAGAGGTAGGTGTACTCCTCCAGCAGCTCCGTGTCCCAGTCCGCGCGGTAGTCCTTGCGCAGCACGAACTCCGCGGCCGCGCGCGAGGCCACGCGGTAGCGCGCGAACCCCTCGCGGGGCGATTCCAGCCGCTCGTACGGGAGCGGGCCGCCGCGGTTCAGGCTGCTGCGCCAGTCGCGCGCGAAGCGCTCGAAGAGCGCCGCCGTCGAGAGCCCCGCCACGGCGCCCTCCGCCTTCCCGTCGCCCACCGGCAGGTCCAGGTGCACCCGCTCGGGGCCCTCGGGGACCACGAAGTCGCGGACGATGATCACGCCGCCCGTCTTCAGCTGCGCCACCTGGTTGTCCAGCGCCGCCAGCACCCGCTCCACGTCGAAGCCGTTGAAGCTGCTCACGTGGTGAAGGACCGACGAGTCCAGGATGCCGTCGAGCGATTCGTCGGGGAACATCCCGGCGATGTCGCCCACCGCGTACGAGAGGTTGGGCCGCCGGTACTGCTCCTCCGACATCCGCACGGCGACGGGGTTGATGTCCACCCCCACCAGCTCCAGGCCGCCGTAGAGCGAGGCCAGGTCGTACGTCCCCCGCCCCGACCCCGACCCCATGTCCGCGATGCGCCCGCGCGCGGGAAAGTGCGCCGTGGTGAGCGCGATCTTCTGCTGCACCGAGGCGTCCATCCCCGCGAAGTACGCCTCGTACGCCGCCGCCCCACCGCGGTGCTGCCTCCCGTAGCCCCCCTCTCCGGCGCCGCCGTCCCCGGCGATCTCCCCCTCCGCTCCCACGGTCGTTTCCGGAGGTCCCGCTTCCGTTCCTTCGAGTCGCATGATCGGGATGGATACGAGTTGGGGAGAATCGATGCGCTTCACAGGCGCGGGAGCGCGCGGACGGGCTTTCGCCCTTCCACGGGCGGTCTCGCGGGTGTGTCGGATCCGCCGCGAGAGCTACCGCAGCTTCGCGTAGAACCGGCGGGTGTTCTCCAGCGTGCGCTCCGCGAATTCCTCCGCGTCCTCGCCGCGCAGCTCCGCCGCCTTCCGCGCGGCGTGCGGGACGAAGGAGGGCTCGTTGGTCCTGCCTCGGTGGGGGACGGGCGCCAGGTAGGGCGTGTCGGTCTCCACCAGGATGCGGTCGGCGGGAACCATCCGCACCAGGTCCGCGCCCTCGTACTTCTTGAAGGTGATCATCCCCGAGAAGCCGGCGTACCATCCCATCGCCAGCGCGTCCTCCAGGAGGGCGCGCCCGCTGGAGAAGGAGTGGAGGACGCCCACGGTCCCCCGCCCCGCCTCGCGGAGGACGGCGCGCAGGTCGTCGTCCGCCTCGCGCGCGTGGACCACGATGGGCAGCCCCGTCTCGCGCGCCAGCTCCAGGTGCGCCGCCAGGGACTCGCGCTGCACGTCGCGGGGCGAGAAGTCGTAGTGGTAGTCCAGCCCCGTCTCGCCCACCGCCACCACGCGCGGGTGCGCCAGCAGCCCGCGGACGCGCGCCATCGTCCCCGCGCCGAAGGTGCTGGCGGCGTGCGGGTGGATCCCCGCCGTGGACCACACGTCGGGAAAGCGCTCCGCGATCGACAGATGCGTCCCCGCGTCCTCCGCGTCAGTGGCGAGCGTGACGATCCCCACCAGCCCCGCCGCCCGCGCGCGCGCCACCACGTCCTCCACCTGCGGGAGGATGCGCTCGTCGGCGAGGTGGGCGTGGGAGTCGATCAGCTGCATGGAAGTGCGAGGTGCGGAAGTGCGAGGTGCGAGGTGCGAGGTGCGAAGTGCGAAGGTGCAGGTCGATCGATCCGGCGCGATCTCGGGTGCGGCAATCTAATGGGGGATGGCGGTCGAGCACAAAGAGGAGCCGCCGCGGATCGGGATCCACGGCGGCTCGTCATCTACTCTCGGGCGATCACGCGAAGTGGTCCGTTACTTTCGCACTCCGCACTCTCGCACTTACGCAGTCCGCGAAGCCTTCGGCGCGGGACGCTGACGCTCCGTGTGCTGCGAGCGGACGGCCTGCTGCTTCTTGGGGGCCTGGTGCGGGAACCGGTTCTCCAGGAAGTACAGCACCGGCGACGCCACGAAGATCGAGGAGAAGGTACCGATCAGGATGCCCAGCATCAGCACCAGCGCGAAGTCGCGGATGACCGCGCCGCCGAAGATGTACAGCGACAGCAGCGTCATCAGCGAGGTGGAGCCGGTGAGCACCGTGCGCGGCAGCGTCTCGTTGATCGACAGGTTCAGCAGCTCCTGGTAGCTCCGCCCGTGGCGCGGCTTCGCCAGGTTCTCGCGGATGCGGTCGAACACCACGATGGTGTCGTTCAGCGAGTAGCCCACGATGGTCAGGAACGCCGCCACCGTCCCCAGCGAGATCTCGCTGCGCAGGATGGCCAGGATCCCCAGCGTGATCAGGATGTCGTGCCCCGTGGCCGCGATGGCCGCCAGCCCGAAGCGCCACTCGAAGCGGAACCACAGGTACAGCATGGTGGCCGCGAACGAGAGGAGGATGGCGATCAGCGCCCGGTACTGGAGCTCGTCGCCCACCTTGGCGCCCACCTGCTCGGTGCGCACCACCGTGTACTGCGAGGGCTGGAAGCGCGAGGAGAGCGCCTGCTGCACCTGCGACTGCACGGTGGCGCCGGCGCCGCCGGTGCCCTCGCGGAACTCCTCCATGCGGACCAGGTAGTTGTGCCCGCTTCCCGCCCCGAACTCCGTGATCTGCCAGTCGTGGCCGGCGGCCGAGGCCGCCGCGCGGATCTGCTCCACCGGCACCGCGTCCTTGAAGTCCAGCTGCACCAGGGTGCCGCCGCGGAAGTCCACGCCGTAGTTGAGCCACGACCCGGTCCGGGCCACGTTCATCACCATGGCGCCGATGGCCAGGGCGAAGAGGATCCCCGTCACGATGTAGGCGCGCTTGCGCCACTGGATGAACGGGTAGCTCGCGTTCTCGAAAAGTCGCATCGTCCTAGTCTCCTGGCCGCGTCAGATGGAAAGGCCCTGCGCGGCCGGCGAACGGCGCTCCAGGTACACCATGAAGATCGTGCGCACCACGAAGATCGCCGTGAACATCGACGCGATGATGCCGATGGCCAGCGTCACCGCGAAGCCGCGGATCGGCCCGGTGCCCACGTAGTACAGGATCGCCGCCGTGATCAGCGTGGTCAGGTTGGAGTCGATGATGGCCGAGAGCGCGTGCTGGAAGCCCTCCTGCACCGCCGGCCGAACGCTCCGCCCCGCCGCCAGCTCCTCGCGGATCCGCTCGAAGATCAGCACGTTGGCGTCCACCGCCATGCCGATGGAGAGGATCAGGCCCGCGATGCCGGGGAACGAGAGCTCCGAGCCCAGCGCCGCCATGATCCCCAGGATGAAGAGGACGTACAGCAGCAGCCCCACGACGGCGAAGAGCCCCGAGAGCCGGTAGTACACCAGCATCATCGCCACCACCGCCAGGATCCCGACGATCCCGGCGAGCTGACCCTTCTCCACCGAGTCCTGCCCCAGCGACGGCCCCACGCTGCGCTCCTCCACGATCTTCAGCGGCGCGGGGAGCGCGCCGGCGCGCAGCACCAGCGCCAGGTCGGTGGCGTCGTCCAGGGTGGAGTTGCCCAGCTCGATCTGCCCGCGGTTGCTGATGGCGCCGCGGATGACGGGGGCGGTGAAGACCCGGTCGTCCAGGACGATGGCCATCTGCTGGTTGATGTGCTCGCCCGTCTCCTTCTCGAACTTGCGCCCGGCCCGGCGCGACAGCTCGAAGACCACCACCGGGCGGCCGAACTGGTCGCTCTGCGGCTGGGCGTCCTGGAGGTTGTCGCCGGTCATGATGGCGTCCTCCTCCACCAGGTACAGCGAGCTCATCCCCGCCTGCCCCTCGGCGTCCTGCACCCCCCACAGGAAGGTGGTGCCGCGCGGGAGCAGCGCCTTCACCTGCGGGAGCGCCAGGTAGCGGCGCACGGCCCCGGTGTCGGCGTTGGCGATCAGCACCTGACCCTCGGGGCCCTGCGCGGCGAACTTGCTCTGCAGCGGGCGGCTGGTGGCCAGCGTGTCCGTGGCGCTCTTGGCCGCGTCGCCCTTGGTCTGCAGCAGCCCGCCCACGTCGGCGCCCGGCGCCTGTCCCTGCGCCTTCCCCTCGTTGGGGAACGCGGCGACGATGGCGGCCTCCATGCGGCCCAGCGAGGGCTGGATCTCGGTGAGGGGGCGGACGATCTGGAACTCCAGGAAGGCGGACTTCTGGAGGACCGACTTGGCCCGCGCCTGGTCCGAAAGCCCGGCCAGCTCCACGATGATGCGGTTGTTGCCGGCCTTCTGCACCACCGGCTCGCTCACGCCCAGCCCCTCCACGCGGAGGCGGACCACGCGGAGCGCGCGGTCGATGGCGTCCGAGCGCTGGGCGGGGGTCAGCGCGGTGCGCGCCTCGTCCAGCTCCAGCGCGAAGTGGCTGCCGCCCTGGAGGTCGAGCCCCAGGGTGACCGCCTGCCGGATCGGCTTGCCATGGTCGTCCTTGCGGTTGTAGTTGCTCCACAGGGCGAACACGCTCAGGACGATCAGCGCCGCGATCAGGCCCAGACGGGCCTTGGTATTTTGAAACATCGGGGGCTGCGGACTCCCGGAAGGGGGTTGGAGGAAAGGTGCTCGGGGGCCGAGAAAGAGGGCCGAACAGGTTGTCGCCAGGAAACTTGCAAAACTAGCCCCGCCCGGCGGCGTCTGTCAACCGCGCGCGCGTCCCGAACACGCACCGCGAGGGCCGGCATGGACGCCGCCCCCCGCGAAATCGGAAGACTGCTGGTAAACCAGCGTCTTGGAATAAGATCCGTCCATCGGCGGGAGGGCGCGAAAGTGCCCGGACGCGGCGGGTGGATGCCGGATGTCGCATCGTATCGTGCGGTCGATCTCGCTCCCGATCGGGATCTCGTCCCCGCAGGCCCTGCCAACTGCGCCTTCGGGGGGATGTGGAGCATGGGCCGCCTACCGCGCCGACGCTCCCGATGACGTCGTTCGCGATGCTTGAGCACGGACGTGGCGGGCGGACGCGGATCGAGGAGGGAGATGACCGAAAGGCGGCTCTCCAAAAAAATTTCGATACACATCTCGGACGAGGGTTCCACGGCGGGACGCGGGCTTCGCCGTCCCGGATGCGACTTCTCTCGGCGCCTGCTCGCATTCAGTCCGGGAAGGTGGTCGAGGACCATCGTGCGCGGAAGACGCGGAGGGGCGTCCACGGCGCGGTCTCCCGTGGACGCCCCTCCATCGTCCTCCCGATCCGGATCAGGCCGCCGAAGTCCCGCCCGCCGGCCGCGGGACCTCTCCGATCCGGGCTTCCTATCCCTGCCGCCCGGTGTTGATGACGTTCACCTTGCGGAAGCGCGAGGGGGGGCAGCCGTGGGAGACGGCGTTGGACTGCGAGGGCTGGCCCTTGCCGTCGTTGAAGGAGCCGCCCAGCTCGTAGGTGCTTCGGCCGCCCAGGCCGTCCAGCGAGTTCCAGAACTCCGGCGTGCGGATCTGGTAGGCCACGTCCTTCAGCATCCCCGTGACCTTGCCGTTCTTGATCTCGTGGAACACCTGCCCGCCGAACTGGGCGTTGTAGCGCTGCTGGTCGATGGAGAACGAGCCGCGCCCCTCGATCATGATCCCGTCCTGGACCCCCGAGACCAGCTCCTCCAGCGAGACGTCGCGGCGCGGGTCGGGGAGGACGTTGACGTTGGGCATGCGCTGGAACTGCACCTCGCGCCAGCTCTCCGCGTAGCTGTTGCCGTGCGAGCGCACGGGGCGGCCGCTCTGGCGGTACCAGTCGGCCAGCATGGGCGCCTGCTCGCGGGTGGTCTGCAGGTCGTTGAGGATCCCGTCCTTGACGATCAGGTAGTCCTCGGGGCGCACGCCCTCGTCGTCGAAGCCGGCGCTGGCCAGGGCGCCCGGGGTGGAGCGCTCCGCCTGCACGTTGAAGAAGTCCGGCCCGTAGCGGAACTTCCCCAGGTAGTCGGCGATGGGGGAGATGAAGCTGGTGCCCGCGAAGTTGGCCTCGTACCCCATGATGCGGTCGAGCTCGGTGGGGTGCGCGATGGACTCGTGGATGGTCAGGAACAGGTGCGACGGGAGGAGGACCAGGTCGTACCGCCCCGGCTGCACGGGCTTGGCCGTGAGCTTCTTCACCGCGTCCTCGGCCCAGCGGGTGGCGTTCTCCACCAGCTTCGCGTTGCGGACGTGCTCGTACCCCAGCCCCATGGGCGCCACGTCGGTGGACAGGCGCTGCTGGAAGTCGCCCGCCGCAACCGCGGTGACGCTCATCTGCGGGAAGGCGCGGTAGATGGTCTGCGTGATGAAGGAGCCGTCGGTGCTGGCGAAGGTCTTCTCCTCGCGGAGGAAGAACATGGACGAGTTCACGAAGCGCGCGCCCTGCACCGCCAGCGCCGCGGCGTTGGCGCGGAGCAGCAGGTCCACCTTCTCCTCCACCGCCACCTCGAACGGGTCCACCTGGATCGGCGAGCGCCAGGTGGCGTCGCGGTGCACCTCGGCGGGGGCAAGCTCCACGGGGGTGCGGGTGCCGGCGGCGTTGGCCCTGGCCTGGGCCACGGCCTGCCGGGCCATCCGCTGCACCTCCTGGGCGTTCAGGTCGCGGCTGGCGGCGAAGCCCCAGGCGCCGCCCGCCAGCACGCGCACCCCGAAGCCGAAGGTCTCGGAGTCGTTGAAGCCGGTGACGCGCGCCTCGCGGGTGCCCACCGACTGGCTGCGGTTGCGGGAGATGCGGATGTCGGCGTACGAGGCGCCGGCGGTGCGGGCGGCGTCGAGCGCCAGGTTGGCCAGCTCGCGGTACTCGGGGTCGTCCAGCGGGAGCCGGGCGGCGTGGGCGATCCCGGGAAGCGCGGCCATCCCGGCGGCCGCGGCGGCGCCCTGGAGGAGGAAGTCTCGGCGGTTGATCACGTCCGGAACCCGTGGGGTGGAGGGAGAAGGCGACCTCGCCCGCAGATTACGCCGGACGGGCGCCCGGCGTCAACGGGTGGTCGGCGATTCGGGCCGTGATGCGCGTCCGCGGGGGCCCCTCGGCTTGCGCGCGGCAGTGGCGGATCGCCCACCCTCGAAGAGCCGACGCGAAGGCGAAAAAGCTTCCGCGCGCGCCCGCGGGGGCCCCCCTCCCCTCGCGTGGTGGTCCGCGGAAACCGCACCCGCGGAGACACCACGCTTTCCCCTCCCCACGGGTGGGAGGGGAAACACCTCGGCGCTTCGCGCTTTTTGCATCCGCGCCGCATCGAGCCTCCCCTTGCGCGACGAAGCCGGTCGCCGCCCACCCTCTCCCAGAATTGGGAACGGGGTGAGGGCCGCCCCGGACGCGCGCCGAACTTCCCTTCCCATCCGACGCAGATCAGCCCTCTCCCCATCACCTGGGCAGAGGGCCGATCCGCATCTCCCGAACCCTCCGGCAGATCATAGGAGCGGGACGCGGGTGGCGACGGCGAGCTGGCCGGCGGCGAAGCCTCGCAGCTCCATCAGCGCGACGCCGTGCGAGGGGAGGTCGACGGCGAAGTCGTGCACGCCGTCGTGGGTGTCCAGGGAGTGCTCGGGGCGGCCGTCCAGGTAGACGTCCACCCGTTCCACGGCGCGCGTCCAGGCGCGCACCCCCAGGACGCCGTCGGCCAGCGGCCGCACGGCGGCCTCCAGCCGGAAGAGGGGCATCTCCGAGAGGACGCGGCCGGCGAACTCCATCATGTCGGCGTTGTCCTCCAGCAGGTCGCGCCGGGACATCCGGTACTCGTAGTCGGGGCGGATCCCCAGGTCCTCCACCGGTGTCCCGGCCAGGGCGCCCGCGCGCAGGGTGCGCCGCATGGCCACGCGCATGTTGGCGCCGGCGGGGAGCGGGCGGTACGGGGAGCCGCGCGAGGTGGCCATCACCTGCGTCAGCAGCGACTGCGTCCACACGTTGGCCCCGCCCGCGCCGGTGTTGTTGGCGTTGACGCCGATGATCTTCCCCACCCCGTGGTCCTGGAAGCCGGCGGCGAAGATGTCGGTGGTGCTGTAGCAGAGCGCGTCGGTGATCAGGACGACCGGACCCTGGTACTTCTGCCCCACCTGGTTGCAGGTGTCGGGGTCGGTGATGGGGAAGCCGAGCGAGAACTGGGCGCCCGTCTCCACCGCCTGGGCGATGGAGCGCTCCCACGGCCCCAGCTGCAGCTCGCCGTCGCGGTTGAGCGCGCAGATCTCGCGGTTGAGCGGGGTGTTGATGAACTGCGCCCGCTCGGGCTCCACGCGGCGCGGCGTCATCACCTGCAGCAGCCGCTCGCCGGCGTAGATCAGCCCGCCGCCGTTGCCGCGCACGTCCAGGATCAGCCCCTCCTGCGGGAGCCGCGCGACCAGCCGGACGAACTCGTCCACGAACTCGTCGGCGTCGGGGACGGTGAACGAGAAGAGGCGCACGTGGGCGAAGGTGCCCCATCGCGTCTGCACCGCCTTCGCCTTCATCACGCCGGGAAGGGTGGTCTCCAGCGCGTCCTTTCCCGGGCTCTGCGGTCCGCCGCTCCGCATCATCTGCCGCTCCGCCTCCACGGCGGCCGGGGCGAAGAGCACCTTGCGGGCGCGGTTCAGCTCCTCGGTCTGGACGTCGGAGCCCAGGGCGGCGGCGTGCTTCGTCACCCTGTTGGGATCGACGGTGGGCGGGGGGGTGTCGGGCGAGAAGACCAGCCAGTCCACGCGGATCTCCAGGTCCACCGGCCCCTCCGGCCCCCACACGCGGTAGCCCACGGTGACCCACTCCTCGTCGGGCGGGAGGGAGCGGACCAGGGGGCGGGTGCAGAGGGTGGCCAGCCCCTTGGCGAAGCGCGCGGCCTGGTTGCCGCCGGCCTGCCGCTCGCCGTTGACCTCCACGGCGCGCAGCACGGGCATCCCGTTCCAGTACAGCACCTCCACGCCGGGCCCGAAGGTGGGGTGCCGGAATCCGTCGACCACCTTGGAGACCACGAAGCTGCGCCGGCGCTCCTCCCAGAACTCCTCCAGCTGGAAGGGGAGGAAGGCGGTGGCGTCGACGAACGGCTCCGGGAGCATGTAGTTGGTGTGCAGGTCGCGCACGGAGTTGAAGATGCGCGTCATCTCCGCGTGGAACTCCAGCTCGCTCATCCGCTCGCCCTGCTCCAGGCGGTACTTGAAGAGGCGGAGGCGCTGCACGGGGTCGACCGCGTGCATGGCGCGCTTGAGCGGGAGATGGACGTAGTTCTGCTCGAAGAGGATCAGCGCCTGCTCCACGATCAGGACGCGCTCGGGCTGGGCGAGCTTGTCGGGAACCTGGAGGAATTCGCGGAGGGTGACGGAGCTGCCGAGCGGGTCGGCGACGCCCGCGTTGGGCGGTCCCGACACCCCGCCGCTCCAGTCGAGGTCGTTCATCGTGGGTGACGTCCGGTCGTGATCGATGGGTGGGAGATGATCCCGGCGGTGGGACGGAGTCTCCGATCGAAGGAATCCCACCATCGGCCGCACGTTCGGTGCCCGGATCGCCGCCTGTTTCCCCGCCCCGGCAAGGCGTTGCGCGAGAACGGCTTCGGCGGACGGCGGGGGACGGTCCGCGCCGCGCCGAAGTGCGGCGATGAGGCGCGGGCGCCCCAGGACGCCGCCTCACAAAAGCTGATCGGCAGGGGTGCGGGCGGCGAGCCGGTCGCCGCCCGCAATCGATCGGATCAGCCGCGGATTCCGACGATGAACTCAAATGCCTGCAGCGTGCAACGGTCGCGGTACCGTGCGAACACGCGCGTTGGTGGAGTGGGATCGCCAGCGCGCCGGTAGAACGTGACGTCCTGGTATCTGCCGACTTCGACCATCTCCGCCTGATCGATCACCTGCGGCTGGCCGAACTGCACGAACCGACGCGAGCGCCCGTCCGTGCCGACGTTCAGGAGGACCGGGAGGTTTTCCCTGTAGAACCGGCTGCCTTCCAGCATCACGCTGTCCTGGGGGTCGAGCCCCTGAACCTGCACGACTTGACCGTTCCTCACCACCCACAGCCCTTCACGGTCCGGGTAACGGAGGGCGGGGACCTCTCTCAGCTTTCCGTCCACGTTGATGCATGCGACCGTGTCCGAGGGCAAGACCACGCGCTCGTACCTTTCGCGAATCAGCGTATCGGTGTCCACGTGGACCTCGTTGCGGGACCCGACACTCAGGCTGAGGCCGATAACCAGCCGCGTGGTCAGCGCAAAGCGATCTTCGGCAGCGCTGTTCTCAGGAACGTGCACGGGGGAGTCGTAGCCGTGGAAGCCCAGCTCGCCGAAGAGCGACAATCTCTCGCCCAGGCCAAGGAGCGTCATCCCGGCCCCGGCGGTGACCTGGCCGACGGTGGCCGCCTCGGGCCGATAGGGAAGGCACACCCCCCGCGCGCCGAGCACGCAGGGCCGCGGATCGCCGGCCGGGTCCGTGGTCAGCCCGCCGCCGCCGGCGAAGAAGTACGCATTGCGCCACCACCTCGCCGCCGAGTCCGCGTGGAAGGGGCGGAACACCAGGGACAGGTCGTAGAAATAGTTGTTGAGGACGTACCGGCCCGGCTCGAAGGCGTCTTCCTCAGGGAAGATGTCGAAGAAGCCATCGCTCGCGAACGGCACGTGCGAGGGCATGTAGGCGCCGTGCAGACGGATGCCGAGCGAGGGAGTGGTCCAGAACGTCGCATTGAATCCCACGATGGGTGCGTATCCTACCTTGTATGCGTCACCGCCCGCCTCGAACCACCGGCTGGTCACGGCTCCCCCGCCGTACACGCCCAAATCCAGCAGACTTCCTCGCCGCACCACATACCCTGTATCGCGCACCACCGTATCCGCGCTCACGATCCTGGCGTCACCGGATTGGGCAATCACCTGCCCCGCGAACACTGCACTCATCAGCAACACAGCACATTCCATTCGTCGCCCCATCATCCCCTCCTCTGGTTTACGTTCGACGGCCAGCTGGCTCGGGAGACACCAGATGCACGATAGATGAGAAGGGCCGAGTCATCACGATTCCCATCGGTCAGAAACCGCGCGTGGAGACGTACGCAGGGAGTTCAGCACGCAGGGAAGGCCGCCTGGATTCACCCACTCCCGCAATGGTGGCGAAACAGTTCCCGAACCGGGGGCGTAGCGGTTATCATTCGCGCGCTCGCCCCCACCCCGGCCTCCAGACGTTCCGCATGGCGTTTCTCCACACCCGGAAACAGAGGGCCGCGGCGCTCGTCATCGCGCTGGGCGCCGCCATCTTCGTGGCGCTGCTCCCGTTCGCGGCGGGGCTGCTGGGCGCGGCCGTGCTCTACGTGATCTGCGCGCCCGCGCACCGCCGCCTGGCGCGCCACGTGCCGCCGCGCCTCTCCGCGCTCCTGGTGGTGTCGGTGGCGCTGGTGCTGATCCTCCTTCCCGGCGCGTCGCTCCTGGGGCTGGTGCTGAACGAGGCGCCGGAGACCGTGCGGGGGATGCAGGAGGGGCAGCTCTTCGCGCGGGTCTCGCACCTGCGGGTGGCGGGGGTGGAGCTGGGGGCGCAGATCGCGGCGGCGGGCGGCTCCATCGTCAGCTGGGTGTCGGCGCAGGCGCTGACCTTCTTCGGGAGCGCGGCGCGGGGGGCGCTGGCGCTGGTGATCGCCTTCTTCGGCGTCTACTACCTGCTGGTGTCGCCGGACGCGGTGTGGCCGCCGGTGCGCGACTTCCTCCCCTTCTCCCCGCAGAACACGGAGCGGCTGCGCGACCGCTTCCTGCGGGTGACGGAGGCCACGCTGGTGGGGACGCTGCTCACCGCGCTGGTGCAGGGGACGATGGTGGGCGCGGGGTTCTGGGCGGTGGGCCTCCCCGACGCGGTGTTCTGGGGATTCATGACGTCGCTGGCCTCCGTCCTCCCGCTGATGGGGAGCGCGCTGATCTGGCTCCCCGGCGTGGTGGTGCTGGCGGCGGCCGGGAGGCTGCTGGAGGCGGCGGGGCTGCTGGCGGTGGGGGTGGCGGCGGGCGCGGCGGACAACTTCGTGCGCCTCTTCGTCTACCGCGCCGTCTCCAACATCCACCCCATGGCCACGCTGGTGGGGGCGTTCGCGGGGCTCAAGTACTTCGGCATCCTGGGGGTGCTGCTGGGCCCGCTCGCCATCGCCTACTTCTTCGAGCTGCTCCGCATGTACCACGAGGAATACGGCGCCGCCCCCGACGACGAGGCGCCGCCGGCCCCGGCGCGCGAAGGCGATCCTCCGGCGATGGTGGTCGCGGAGGCGTGAGAAACGCCTGGAAGTCGGCCTCTGTGATTTCGATGGATCGCCAAGCCTGGGCTCCGGTACTCTGTCGGAGGGTAGGCGATTGCGGTCCATCAGATCCACGGTGGCGGACTACTGGCCGACTTTCCGCCGCCCGGTCTCGTCTGCAGGGTCCCCCGCCGCAGCCTGCTCGTCCGCGGGCGCGCGCAGCGGCCGGGTCGAGGGATGGTCCGGGGGCGCCCGCAGCAGGTCGGAGACCGTCGTCTCCAGCGCCCGCGCGAGGCGCCCGATGGTCGTGAGCCGCGGGTTCGCCTCGCCACGCTCGATCTCCGCGATGCGCGGCTGCGCGATCCCGATCGCCTTTGCCAGCGCGGCCTGTGTCATCCCCCGCATGGTGCGGAGGTGGAGGACGTTGATGGCCAGGAAGTGCGGGGGATCGACCTCCGCGCCCGCTGCCTCAAACTCCGGGCTCTCCATCCGGAGCCGGTAGAAGAACTCATCGACGCTCATCGGCCTTCTCCTTCTGCTTCTCGCAGTGGTTCGATCCAGTCCCGCCGCCGCTCCTCCGCCCGCTCGATCAGTGCCGCGTACGCCGCCCGGCCCAGCGTATCCCGCTTCACGCATTCCGTGAAGACGATCAGCTCGCCTCCGCGGCAGAGCGGCTCGAAGAACGGGAGCCGGTACGCGAACGGGCCGGTCTGCACGCGCAGCACGTAGATGGTGGCGCTCGGCTTACGGATCAGCACGCTTCGGAGCGCCTGGTCGAACGCCTGGCGGCACAGGTGGTCGATCTTGCCCAGGATGGTCCGGGCGCCACCCGGGTTGCTTCTCTCGATCCACCGCACCTGCTCCTCCACCTCGGACCACCCTTTCTCGTCCCTGTACCACGTCGCACGACGCAGGTAACCAAAGTCATACGAGATCGGCTGTGGGGGTGGTTATACTACATAACGTATAACATGCAAGCCGCCGGAACCGCTTTCCGCTAATCTGGCGGGCGTCCCGAGCGGCCAACGTGAACGGAGTAAATGATACACAATCGGACGTGGTTGTAAATACTGTGCGGATTGCGCCAGCGCGCGAACATTTCCGCGCCGGCGAAACCGATGGGGCGGGTTGCACGTAACGGCGGTCCGCTTCATCTTTTGAGGGTCCTCCACGACCCGCAGAGCGCGGCCCCGAGCCGCATCCGAAGTGATCCCAGACCCAATCCCACCCCCAAAGGCGCCCGGCCGGGCGCACCGGAGCCCATAGAGAGATGGCCGTTCGCGAAGGACGCTGGGACTGCCCGTCGTGCGGCGCGGCCGCGCAGATGGGGCGCGACGTGGCCTGCGGCGGGTGCGGAAGCCCCCGGCCGAAGGGCGTGCGATTCTACCTTCCCGAGGACGCCCCCGAGGTGACCGACGCCGCCCGCGTGGCGGAGGCGCGCGCCGGGGCGGACTGGGTGTGCGAGCACTGCGGCGCCAGCTCGCGCGCCACGCTCGGCGACTGCGCCGGGTGCGGCGCGCCGCGTGGGAGCAGCCCGCAGCAGGCCGTGCGCGAGTACGGCGAGGACGAGATCCCGCGCTCCGGCGGCCGTCCAGCGCCGCGCCCGCTCCCGGCGGCGGCGGTCGCGCCGAAGAAGTCGCGCAAGGGAAAGGTGTTCGCCGGGGTGCTGGCGGCGGGGATCGGCGTGATGATGTGGGGGAACCGCACCCGCCAGGTGGAGGCGGAGATCATCGCCAAGCAGTGGGAGCGCACGGTGCAGGTGGAGGAATACCGCACCGTCACCGAGTCCGACTGGGCGCTCCCCGACGGCGGGAGCCTCGTGCGCCAGTTCCGCGACATTCGCGAGTACCGCCAGGTGCTGGACCACCACGAGACGCGCACCCGCCAGGTGTCGGACCGGGTGCAGACCGGGACGGAGCGGCGCGTGTGCGGGAGCCGCGACAACGGCAACGGCTACTTCGAGGACGTCTACTGCAGCGAGCCGGTCTACGAGACGCGCTACCGCACGGAGACGTACCAGGAGCCCGTCTACCGCCGCGAGCCCGTCTACGCGACCAAATACGAGTACCGCATCAAGCGCTGGCTCCCCGACACGCTGCTGGCCGCCCGCGGCGACACCACCGCGCCCGTCTGGCCCACCACGCGGCTGCAGGACGACCAGCGCGAGGGCCCGAAGAAGCAGGCGTACGTCCTCACCTTCCGCGACTCGGAGGGCGAGACGTACACGGACACGGTGGACATCAGCCAGTTCAGCGGCCACCGCGTCGGCCAGCCGGTGCGCCTGCGGGTCAAGGGTGGCGAGGTGGAGATCGACACCGCGACGGCGAAGGCGAACTGATCCGGCGCCGCATCCCGATCCACCGGGTACGTCCGGCCCTGGATCGGGCCGATGGACGAGCGATGCGCCTGGTCCGGCGGAGGATCGAGCACCCGCGACGGATCCAGATCAGGATCCAGATCAGGATCCAGATCCAGATCAGGATCGAATCGAACTCAGGATACGAAGAAGGCGCCTCCCGTCGCGGGGGCGCCTTCTTTTCATTCATGATCCTGATCAGCCGATCGGCATCACCCGATCAATCGCCGGATCCGAGAATCGCGAGGGCGGTGGGGAGGATGCGGCGGGCCCAGTCCGCGTAGGCGGCGGCGGAAGGATGGAGGCCGTCGTCCGCCAGCAGGTCGGCGGCGCCGGGGGCGCGCGACTGGGCGGTGACGTCCACCCAGCGGGCGCCGCGCGCCTCGGCCTCGGCGCGGTTGACGGCGTTGAAGGCGTCGATGTCGGCGGCGATTTGCGCCCGGTCGCGGCCCTCGGAATACGGGGTGATGCTCCAGTCGGGGATGGAGACGACGATCACCCGCCCCGCGTCTCCCCCCGCGAAGCCCACCGCGCGCTCCAGGAGCGCGCGGAACTGCTCGCGGTACTCGTCCACGCCGCGGCCGCGGTACTGGTTGTTGACGCCGATCAGCAGCGTCACCAGCGCGTGCGGGCCCTCCGGCCGCGCCTCGTCGATCGCCGCGTCCAGCTCGTCCGTGGTCCACCCCGTCCTCGCGATGATCCGCGGATCGCCGATCCCGATCCCCCGATCTCGCAGGAGGCCGGCGAGCTGCTCGGGCCACCGCCCCCCGTCCGCCACGCCCTCGCCGATGGTGTACGAATCGCCCAGCGCCAGGAATCGCATCGTTCCTCCGTGATCCGCGTTTGGCCCTCCCCGCCCCACCGCGCACGCCGCCACCAGGATCGACACCGCGGCCAGCGCGAGCGCCCGCATGGGGATACGCGCGCGGGAAGCGCGGCGCAAGGTGCGGGCGGTGGACGGGCCGGAGAGGCCGGCGGGGGGGATCGTCGTCATTCGCGGTGGCGAAATGTCTGGTGCGCGGCTCTCGAACGCATCAGTATGGGAGGGCCGGACCCTCCGGCGCCAATCTTCCCCGCCACACGGAAGCACCGCCGTGACCTCGCCGAACCCCGCCCGGGGCACCCACTCGCCGCCCGCGTACCGGCAGCTGCGCGGGTACGCGCTGGACCCCAGCCTGGCGCAGCAGCTGGAGACCGCGCCCATCAGCCAGGTGACCTTCCGGATCCCGTGGGAGGAGGGGCTGGAGCCCGGCCCCGTGGACGAGTACCTGGAAGTGGTGGACGTGGACCCGGCGGGAAAGTGCTTCTACGAGCCCGTGGACCTGAACGATCCCCACCTGCTGGCGCAGGACGGCCTCCCGCCCTCGGAGGGGACGCCGCAGTTCCACCAGCAGATGGTGTACGCCGTGGCGCGGCTGACCATCCACAACTTCGAGCGCGCCCTGGGCCGCAAGGCGCTCTGGTCGCCCGGCCCGCCCCCGCCCGGCAAGCACCCCAGGGACGACTCGCACTTCGTCCGGCGGCTCCGCGTGTACCCGCACGCCCTGCGCGAGCCCAACGCCTACTTCAGCCCGGCCAGGAAGGCGCTCCTCTTCGGCTACTTCCCCGCCTCCGCGTCGGACCCGGCGGACCACGTCCCCGGCGGGATGGTGTTCACCTGCCTCTCGCACGACATCGTGGCCCACGAGACGGCGCACGCGCTCCTGGACGGGCTGCACCGCCGGCTGGGCGAGGCCACCAACCCGGACATGCTGGCCTTCCACGAGGCGTTCGCCGACATCGTGGCGCTCTTCCAGCACTTCACCTTCCCGGAGATCCTCCGCCACCAGATCGCGCGGACCCGGGGCGACATCGACTCGCAGGAGAACCTGCTGGGGCAGCTGGCCAGCCAGTTCGGCCGCACCACGGGGGCGCGCGGCGCGCTGCGCGACGCCATCGGCCGCTTCGACCCGGAGACGGGCGCGTGGGAGCGGCACCCCGTGGACGCATACGAGTACGAGCGGACCGACGAGCCGCACGCGCGCGGCGCCATCCTGGTGGCGGCCGTCTTCAACGCCTTTCTCTCCATCTACAACGCGCGCGTCTCCGACCTTCTCCGGCTGTACACCGGCGGGACCGGGGTGCTGGAGCCCGGCTCGCTGCACCCCGACCTGGTGAACCGGCTGGCCGAGGAGGCCGGGAAGGCCGCCGGCCACGTGCTGAACATGTGCGTGCGCGCGCTGGACTACTGCCCGCCGGTGGACCTGAGCTTCGGCGAGTACCTGCGCGCCGTCATCACCGCGGACGTGGACCTGGCCCCCGACGACGAGCGCAACTACCGGGTGGCGTTCGTGGAGGCGTTCCGCCGGCGGGGGATCTACCCGCGCGACCTGCGGACGCTCTCCGTGGAGAACCTGCGCTGGCGGACCCCCGAGGAGGAGGAGCACCAGCCGTCGCCGGCGCTCAACCGCATCATCCGCCTCCTCCGCCGCCACGCGCACCGGCAGCTGTACGCGCGCTCCCGCCAGGAGATCTTCGAGGCCGAGCGGGTGGCGCGCATCCGCCTGCACCAGCAGCTCAGGCGGCACTTCGTGGAGGACGCCGCCGGAGCGGACGACGCCCTGTTCCTGGGGATCGCGCTGGAGGAGGGGCGCGAGCCGCGCTTCGAGGTGCACGCGGCGCACTTCGCCACGCGGTCGGGGCCCGGCGGGGTGACGCGGCTGCAGCTGATCGTGCAGCTCACGCAGGAGGTCCGGATCCCGCGCGACCCCGACGACCCGGAGGGCGAGACGATGGTCTTCCAGGGCGGCTCCACGGTGGTGGCCGACCTGATCGAGCCCCGCATCGCCTACTGCATCCGCAAGCCGGTCACCAGCTCCACCCGCTCGGCCCGGCAGCGCAGCTTCCTGGCGGGCTTCGCCGAGGCGGGGCTGCGCGCCACCTACTTCGGGGCGCCGGAGCCGGGAAGCGCCCGGGAGCCGTTCGCGCTCCTCCACCGCGGCACCGTGTGAGGAAGACGATGAGCCATCCGACGCCGTACCGCGTGCGCATCCGCATGTACCGCCAGGGGCTGGGCGACTGCTTCCTGGTGTCGTTCCGGGGGGACGCCGGCCTCGTGCACGCCCTGATCGACTGCGGCACCCTGGGCGCCAAGATGACCGGGGTGACCATGGAGGAGGTGGTCGCCGACATCCGCCGCGAGACGGGGGACCACCTCCACCTGCTGGTGGCCACGCACGAGCACAAGGACCACGTCTCCGGCTTCGGGACCGAGCGCGCCGCCTTCGACGAGATCCGGGTGGACCGCGTCTGGGTGGCCTGGACGGAGAACCCGAAGGATCCCGACGCGCGGAAGATCCAGAAGCACAAGGGCGACCTGATGGAGGCCGTCGGGCTGGCCGCGCGGGCGCTGGGCGCGGCGCGGACGGCCGACCCCGCCGAGGCCCGCGCGATGGGGGAGATGCGCGGGGGGATGGAGGAGCTGCTCGGCTTCTTCGGCGACCTTCCCGCCGCGGGCGAGCCGTTCGCGGCCGCGCTGGCGAAGACGGTGCACGAGGCGATGAGCTACGCCACCGGCAAGGCGGGGAAGGAAGGGGTGAGCTTCCTGGAGCCCGGGCAGGTGCTGGAGCCCGACTGGCTCCCGGGGTTCCGCGTCTACGTCCTGGGCCCGCCCCGGAGCGAGGCGGCGCTGCGCAACCTGGGCGAGCACGGCTCGGCCGAGCTGTACCACGCCTCGGCGCAGAGCACCGAGCTGGCGGCGGCCCTGGCCTTCGGCGCGTCGGAGAAGCCGTTCCGAGACTTCCGCGCCGGCCTGCAGGGCGACGACCGGCAGGAGTTCGACCGGCGGCTCCCCTTCGACCCGCGCTTCCGGGTGGAGACGGCCGACGAGAAGGACTGCGGGAAGCGGTTCCCCAGCTACCACGCCGAGAGCGAGGCGTGGCGCCGCATCGACGCCGACTGGCTGACGGGGGCGCCCGAGCTGGCGCTGCAGCTGGACAGCTACACCAACAACACCAGCCTGGCCTTCGCCGTGGAGATGGTGGACGACGGCCGCGTCCTCCTCTTCGCGGCGGACGCGCAGGTGGGGAACTGGCTGTCGTGGCACGAGCTGACCTTCCGCGTCGGGGAGGCGGACGGATCCGGGCGCGCGGTGACGGCGGCCGACCTCCTCCGCCGCGCGGTGGTCTACAAGGTGGGCCACCACGCCAGCCACAACGCGACGGTCACCGGGAAGGGGCTGGAGCTGATGGAGCGCGACGACCTGGTGGCGATGATCGCGCTGGACCACGAGGTGGCCATCAACAAGCGGCCGCACAGGTGGGAGATGCCCGCGCCCGCGCTCTACCGGCGCCTGCTGGAGAAGACGGGAGGCCGCGTCCTCCGCTCCGACATCGGCTGGGCCGACGACGACGCCGCCGAGCGCGTGATCCCGAAGGCGGAGCGCGAGGCGGGCCGCGCCGGCGCGGACGTCGACGTCACCAACCTGTACGTCGAGCTGCGGCTGTCCTGAGCTCCACCTTCGTCCTCGAACGGGAATCGATCGATGATCCTGGAAGAAGTCCCTCGCGGGAGATCCGCGGGGGCTTCTTCGTTCGGGCGAGGGCAGCCGCACGATCCGTGGACGGCCGACGGACGGTTGTTTCGGAATTCATTCGGGACTATCTTGGGGGACGATGATGTGGACGCCGTGCATGGAAGGAGCGGGATGATGGACGAGACGCAGATGGAGCCGCTGGTGAAGATCCGGGGACGGGGGACGGCGTGGAACCCGCCCAACCGCTTCGAGCCCATCGACTTCGTGCCGGACTGGGACGTGCTGGACCCGGACGAGCCCGGGCCGCGCACGCAGTTCCTGCGCGACGCGTCGAAGAGCATCATCTCGCGCAACGACAGCCCGGACATCCCGTTCACCGCCAGCGTCAACCCGTACCGCGGGTGCGAGCACGGCTGCATCTACTGCTTCGCGCGTCCCACGCACGAGTACCTGGGCTTCTCGCCGGGCTTGGACTTCGAGACGAAGATCCTGGTGAAAGAGGACGCGCCGGCGCTGCTGCGGCGCGAGCTGGCGTCGGCGCGGTGGGAGCCGCAGACCATCGCCATGAGCGGGATCACCGACTGCTACCAGCCGATCGAGCGGAAGCTGCGGATCACCCGCGGGGTGCTGGAGGTGCTGGCCGAGTTCCGCAACCCGGTGTCCATCGTCACCAAGAACCACCTGGTCACCCGCGACATCGACCTCCTCGGCGAGATGGCGGCGATCGACGCGGCGCAGGTGAACTACTCCGTCACCTCGCTGGACGAGAAGCTTCAGCGGGTGATGGAGCCCCGCACGTCCACGCCCAAGCGGCGGCTGGAGGCGATCGAGGCGCTGGCGAAGGCGGGGGTCCCGGTGCGCGTCCTGGTGGCGCCCGTCGTTCCCGGGCTCACGGACCACGAGATGCCGGCGATCCTGCGCGCGGTGGCGGACGCGGGCGCCACGGCCGCGTCGTTCATCCCCCTGCGGCTCCCGTACGCCATCAAGGACCTCTTCGAGCAGTGGCTGGAGGCGCACTTCCCCGACCGCAAGGACAAGGTGCTCAACCGCATCCGCGAGATCCGCGGGGGAAAGCTGAACGACCCCAACTTCGGCACGCGGATGCAGGGACAGGGGATCTTCGCCGAGCAGATGCGCATCCTCTTCGACGCCGCCGCGCGCAAGGCGGGGCTCGACAAGAAGCTTCCCGAGTTGACGACCGAGCACTTCCGCCGCCCGCACGATAAGCGCGGGCAGATGGGGCTCTTCGGGTAGGGGAGCGCCCTCGGATGGTGGACGGGCGGCGGATCACGACCGCCTGGATTCCGCCAATTGCACGCGAGGTCACGAAAGTATTGCGCACGGAATTGGAGGAGATTACGTTCGGCTCCGTCAAGTGGACGAAGTGAACAAACCTCCACCTTCCATCCCCATGACGACGATCGAGGAAGCGGTGCCCGGAACCACGATGCCCCCCGCCGAGACGGCCGACCTGCGCGCGATCCTGCGCGAGCGCTTCGGGCTGGGCGACTTCAGGCCGGGGCAGGAGCGGGTGATGCGCGCGCTGCTGGAGCACGGCGGCGCGCTGGCGGTGTTCCCCACCGGCGGCGGGAAGTCGCTGTGCTACCAGCTTCCCGCGCTGCTGCTGGACGGCGTGACGCTGGTGGTGTCGCCGCTGATCGCGCTGATGAAGGACCAGATCGACGCGCTGCGGGCGCGGGGGATCGACGCGGCGCGGCTGGACAGCTCGCTCCCCTACGAGGAGGGGCGCGCGGTGGAGCGGCGGCTGCTGGCGGGAACGCTGCGTCTGCTGTACGTGGCGCCGGAGCGCTTCAACAACGAGCGCTTCCTGGAGCTGCTGGGGCGGGTGCGCATCGCGCTCTTCGCCATCGACGAGGCGCACTGCATCTCCGAGTGGGGCCACAACTTCCGCCCCGACTACCTGAAGCTGGCCGACACGGCGAAGGCGCTGAAGGCGGAGCGGGTGCTGGCGCTCACGGCCACGGCGACGCCCGCGGTGGTCGAGGACATCTGCGCCACCTTCGACATCGCGCGGGAGTGCGCGGTGGTGACGGGGTTCCACCGCCCCAACCTCTTCCTATCCTGCCAGCCCACGGACCCGCGCCGGCGCGACCGCGCGCTGGTGGAGGCCATCCGCGCGCGGGCGCCGGGGTCGGGGATCGTCTACGTGACGCTGCAGAAGACGGCGGAGCGGGTGGCGAAGCTGCTGGCGGACGCGGGCGTCCCGGCGCGCGCCTACCACGCGGGGCTGGGCGACGAGCTGCGCACGGAGGTGCAGGAGTGGTGGAAGAAGTCCGACCGCGCCTTCGTGGTGGCGACCATCGCGTTCGGGATGGGGATCGACAAGGCGGACGTGCGCTACGTCTACCACTACAACCTGCCGAAGGGGCTGGAGAGCTACAGCCAGGAGATCGGCCGGGCGGGGCGCGACGGGGCGCCGTCGGTGGTGGAGCTGCTGGGGGGGACGGACGACGTGGCGACGCTGGAGAACTTCGCGTACGGCGACACGCCCACGGAGGCCTCGGTCCGCTCGCTGGTGGACGAGCTGCTGGGGGCGGGGGCCACCTTCGACGTGGCGATGTTCGACCTCTCCAGCCGGCACGACATCCGGCAGCTGGTGGTGAAGACGGCGCTCACCTACCTGGAGCTGCTGGGGGTGATCAAGCAGGGGACGCCGTTCTACTCCGGGTACCGCATCCGGCTGCACGTGCCGGAGAAGGAGCTGCTGGCCCACTTCAGCGGGGAGCGGCACGACTTCGTGAAGGGGATCTTCGACGCGGCGAAGCTCGGGAAGACGTGGTACACGCTGAACCCGGCGGACATCGCGCGGGCGCTGGGGTCGGACCGGGGGCGGGTGGTGCGGGCGGTGGAGTACTTCGGGGAGCAGGGGTGGGCGGAGGTGCAGGCCAGCGACGCGCGGCTCCGCTTCACGCGGGTGGCGCCGAACGCGGACGCGGCGGCGCTGACGGCGGAGCTGGTGGAGCGCTTCGGGAGGCGGGAGCGGCAGGAGATCGAGCGGGTGCGCGCGGTGGTGGAGCTGGCCAGCCGCGACGGGTGCATCACCAACGGGCTGCTGGCGCACTTCGGGGAGACGCGCGAGGCGCCGTGCGGGCACTGCACCTTCTGCCAGACCGGAGCTCCGGCGGTCTTCCCCGCCCCGCCGGCGCTTCCGCCCATCTCCAGCGTGATGGACGCGGCGGCGTTCCGCGCGGTGCGCGACGCGAACCCGGAGGCGCTGGGGGCTCCGCGCCAGCAGGCGCGCTTCCTCTGCGGGCTCACGAGCCCGGCGCTCTCGCGGGCCCGGCTGGGGCGCAACCCGCTCTTCGGCGCGCTGGAGGAGCGGCGGTTCTCGGAGGTGCTGGCGTGGTGCGAGGGGGTGGGGTGAGGGCGAAAGGCTGAGGCGCGCGTCCGCGGCACCCTCACCCCTCGCGTGGCGGTCGGCGGGAACTGCACCGCCGACACGCCACGCTTTCCCCTCTCCCGATAACGGGAGAGGGGACAACACCTTGGCGCTTCGCGCTTTGGGTCCGGTGGGGAGACGGGCCGCGGTGCGTGTCCGACGCCGCGGCGCCCCCTCCCGCGCGGTCGTCCACGAACTGCGCGTGGACGACTCGCGCGACCTCCCCCGTTCCGGGGGAGGTGGGGGCGCCGCCTGGGTGCTTCGCAGGTCGGGATTGCGCGGAATCCGCTGGCTGTTCCCTGTACCCTGTTCCCTGTAACCTGCTGTTCGCATGAGGGATGCGCGCCCGGAGGGCCGGGACGGCGCCGCGCGGTCAGATCGCCCGAGATGCGCGTCGTGACCTGGCGCGGCGGCGGCCCGGCGCGGTTAGGCACAGTCGTATCGTGCCTTACCGCGCGCGCAGCCCGGCCCGGAGCGCAGCGGAGGGACATGCCCGCATCCGCGGTTCCAGTCCGTAGAGGCCGGGGATGCGAAAAGGCAGTGGGGGAGGACCGATGACCGGTCCTCCCCCACTGCCGCCGTCGATCCCGGTCGGCCGGGAGGGTCAGCCCTGGGCCTCGCCGCGGCGGCCGTTCTCGCGGACCTCGCCGGAGGTGCAGGTGACCATCTGGCCGCCGTCGAGCCAGTACGGGCTCTCGGTGGCGCAGCTGCGCGGCGTGGTGCCGAGCACCCGCTCGAAGCTCGTGAGCGGGATCACCGGGGTCACGCCGAAGGTGCCGACGGCGTCGGTGACGCGGATGCGGACGGTGACGTCGCTTCCCCAGTGGCGGATCTGGCCGCCGGTGGGGTCGAAGCCCACGCGGGGGTCGTTCCAGACCACGTCCTGCGTCCAGGCCTGCGCGGGGCCGTCCCAGGTGCGGGAGAAGCCTTCCGACAGGTAGGTGACGGAGCCGCCGAAGCGCGTGTAGCTGAACGTGGTGCTCCCGCCGCCGGAGCAGAGGGTGAAGACGGAGCCCTCCAGCGGGATCGGCTGGGCGGCGCAGAGACGGCCGCCCAGGTCGGGAACGCCGGCCGCCATGGAGAAGGCGTCGTCCTGGTAGACGGTTCCCAGCGACTCCATCTGCAGCTCCACCCGCGTCAGCGGGAAGGAGATGGCGCGCGTGAAGCTGCCGCTGACGTTCAGCCGCTGGGTGTTCTGGCCCTCGCTGGCGAAGTCGCGGTACTCCTTGTGGCTCCCGTTGACGGGGTTGGCCCAGGTGTACTCCATCAGCCGGCTGGTGAGGATGCTCTTCTCCTCGGCGGCGGCCTGGAAGGCGGTCTCGCTGGGGGAGACGGCGTCGACCAGGGCGGACGAGGTGGTGATGCTGGGCGGGGCGGAGCCGCCGCCGTCGCTGTCGCCGGAGACGCGGACCTGCACGTCCTGCTCGCCCACGCGGTCGAAGGTGTAGGTGAAGGCGCAGGTGACGGCGTCGCCGGCGTCCACCCACACGCTCTCGGCCACGTCCACCTTGCTCCCGTTGACCCACAGCTCGCACGCGGCCCACATCCCGGCCTCGCCGCCCGTCTCGCTCACCAGGGCCGTGACCACCGTGGGGACGCCGATGCGCACCCGGTCCGAGACGCTGATCTGCGTCTGGAGGGAGGGAGCGCGCTTCACGGTCTCGGTGATGGTGACCACGTCGGTGCGGTTGCGGTCGATGCCGCGCACGTTGGCCTGCACCTGCACCCGCGATCCGCGCGACAGCCCGTCCAGGCGCAGCACCACGCTCCCGCCGGCGCTGGGGCGCTGGAAGTTGAGCGTGTAGAGCTTGGTGCCGTCGGGGGTGAAGGCCTTGACCTGGATCTTGGCGAGCTCGCCGGGGGCGGCGTCCAGGTTCTCCAGGTCGCCGGTGGTGACCGTCAGGTAGGTGACGCCGTCGGAACCCAGGAAGGCGCGGGCGGCCAGGGTGGCGGAGCCGGAGCGGCCGGTGGCGTGGGGGGCGCTGCTGTCGCGGTACTTGCCGTGGCGGGTCTTCGCGGGCTGCCCGGCGACGGCGCCGCCGTCCTTGTCCTTCTTCAGCGCGGCGGCCTCGGGGGCCTCGGTCTCGGGCGCCAGGCCGGTGTCGGTGCACGCGGCGAGGGCGAGGAGGAAGGCGGCCGCGGAGAGCGGCCGGACGAGCACCCGCGCGTTGCGCGGGCCGAACGGGAGGTGGGTAAACATGGTGGAGAGCCTAACGCCGAAGGGTGATGTCACCATCCTTTCCTTCGGTGGCCGGGCTGTCTCCGGGCGGAGACCCCTAGCTTTGCGGACCGGCCTCGCGACCGGGGTGCCGTTTCGGGAACGTAAAAAGGCGATCGCGGCGTTCGCCGGACGACGGGCCGCTGGGGTGTGGCATTATCATAGGGCGTGCCTATTGAGGCACGCAAGACTTCTGTTACGGCAAACTGTTGCAGGCGGCGGATTTTCGATCCTTTGGCCTCCATCCGGGCAGCAGCCACGCCGAATGGTGGCGTTTCGATCCGGATCGGAGCGTTACGTAGTGTACAGCCGGGGTGCATCGATCCGTTACATCTCGCCGCGGATCGTTCCATCCACCCCGCTTCTGGTGAGGATACGGATCAGCCGCGAAAACGGATCTTCGGTGAGATCGACATTCGAGGATGAAGAAGGAGCAGCAGATCCAGCGCTGACTCCGCCGATCCTGCTGCTCTCATCGACTCCACGCGGACCGGAAGAGCGCCGTCGTTCGATGACGGTTCATCGGCGATCTCTCCGCCAGATACGAGATCCGCGTGGACCGTGGTTGTTGCGGCCGGGGCTGTCTCGCCGCTGCCGCGCCCGGGCCTCGCTTTTCACGGACTGGATCCTACGGCCCTGCCATCGTCTGGCCATGCGGCAGCATCCGCGCGGCCTCAGGACGACGGCTCAACGGCAACGGATTACTGAATCACCGATCTACCGATCGGAATCTCCCGTCTCGACCCACCACTGCTCGAGGAGGTTGGCGGCGACGCGGAGGCGGTACTCGGCGGTGGAGCGGACGTCGTCGATGGGGAGGATCTCGCCCATCAGGGCCCGCCGCGCGTCCTCGATCGATCCGCCGGAGGCGAGGACCTCCTCGGTGGCGGGGAGGCGGACGACGGTGGCGGCGACGCTCCCCAGGGCGACGCGGGGGCGGGGGGCGCGGACGGCGGCGATGACCACCTTGGAGATGGCCTGCGCGGCGCGGGTCCCCACCTTCCGGAACCACTGCCGCCCCTCCACGCGCGGGATCTCGATGGCCGTGATCAGCTCGTCGGGGCGGATGACGGTGGCGCGGTAGCCGGTGTACAGCTCGCCGAAGGGGACGCGCCGCTCGCCGCCCACGCTGCGCAGGACCACGACGGCCTCGGCGGCGGCGAGGACGGGGAGGGTGTCGCCGGCGGGCGAGCCGTTGGCCACGTTGCCGGCCAGGGTGCCCCGGTTCTGGATCTGCGCGCCGCCCACCTCGCGGGAGGCGGCGACCAGCGCCGGGCTCCACTCGCGCACGGCCTCGGAGGCGATCAGCTCGGTGTAGGTGGTGAGCGCGCCCAGGCGGAGGACGCCGCCCTCGGCGGAGATGCCGCGCAGCTCGTCCAGCGGCCAGAGGTTCAGGAAGCGGCGCGCCGGGGTGAGGCCGAAGTTGAGCGCCACGAAGACGTCCGTGCACCCGGCTATGGGGACCACGGGCGGGCCGCCGCCGGTGTCGGCCAGGAGGGCGAGCGCGTCGTCCAGGGTGCGCGGGTCGCGCAGCTCCAGCGTGGAGGTGGCGGTCCTCATACGCTCTGGATGGCGCGGTAGATGGCTTCGTAGCCGGTGCAGCGGCAGAGGTTGCCGGCCAGCCCGGTGCGGACCTGCTCCAGCGTGGGCTTGGGCCCCAGGGCGACGGCGGCCAGGATCATCCCCGGCGTGCAGATCCCGCACTGCGCCCCGCCCAGGTCGGCGAAGGCGCGCTGCAGCGGGTGCGTGCCCCCCAGCCCCTCGATGGTGACCACCTCCGCGCCGTCCGCCTGGGCGACGGGGACCAGGCAACTGACGACGGGCTGCCCGTCCAGCAGGACGGTGCAGGCGCCGCACTCGCCCTCGCCGCACCCCTCCTTGGTCCCCGTGAGCCCGCACTCCTCGCGGAGCACGTCCAGCAGGCGCTTCATGGGATGCGCGTCGACCTCGGCCGGCGCGCCGTTCAGCGTGAAGCGCATGCCACCTCCATGATGATCTCGGGAACGGCGGGGATCTGGCGCAGGTCCAGCCCCAGGTGGCGGATGGCGTTGACCACCGCCGGGGCGGGGCCGTCGATGGGCATCTCCCCCACGCCCTTGGCGCCGTAGGGTCCGTAGCCGCTGGGATTCTCCAGGACCACGACGTCCATCCGCGGCGTGTCGAGGGTGGTGGGGATGGTGTAGTTGGTGAGCGTGGGGTTGGCCATCCCGCCGCCCCGCATCACCACGTTCTCGTTGAGCGCCCAGCCGACGCCCTGCGCGCTCCCGCCCTCGATCTGCCCCACCACCATGGACGGGTGGATGGCCTTGCCGATCTCGTGGACGATGGTGAGGTGCAGCGGGCGGACCTCGTAGGTGACGGGGTCGAGCTCCACCTCGGCCACGTCGCACCCCCAGCCGTAGGCGGCGTAGGCGTCGCCCTGGTACTCGGTGTCGTCCCAGGAGATCTCCTCGGGCTTCCGGTACTCCCTGGTGACCGACAGCTCGCCGTGGCGGGCGAGGTACTCGGCGGGAGTGAGGGCGCCCAGCCGCTCGCGCATCTCCTCGGCGCAGCGCTGCAGGATCCCTCCGACGATCATGCAGGTGCGCGACGCCACGGTGGGGCCGCTGTCGGGCACCTGCGAGGTGTCGGCCGCCGAGATCTCCACGTCCTCGTAAGGGATGCCGAGCGCGTCGGCCACGATCTGCGCGTGCATGGTGCGCGTCCCCTGCCCCATCTCCACGCTGGCCACGCGGACTCGCGCGCCGGTGGCGGTCAGCTCCAGCGTCGCCTTGGAGGCCAGGTAGACCTCGCCGCTCCCGGTGAAGCCCGAGCCGTGGTAGAAGAGCGAGAGGCCGATCCCCCGGTTGCTCCCGGCGTACTCGGCGCGCTTGCGGTGGTAGTCGGAGCGCTCCACGCCGGCCCGCAGCGCCTCCAGCGCGCTGCAGTCGTCGCCCATCCGCTGTCCCGTGGCCGTGGTGTCGCCGGGGCGGAGCGCGTTGATCTCGCGAAGGGCCACGGGGTCCATCCCCAGCGCCTCGGCGATGCGCTCCATGTGCACCTCGGTGGCGAACTGCGTCTGCGGGGCGCCGAAGCCGCGGAAGGCGCCGTTGGGCGGGGTGTTGGTCATCACCACGCGGCCGGTGAGGCGGACGTGGTCGCAGCGGTACGGGCCGGCGGCGTGGATGCAGCCGCGCGAGAGGACCACGGGCGAGAGGGTGACGTAGGCGCCGCCGTCCATCAGCACGTCGATCTCCATGGCCACCAGCCGCCCGTCGCGCATCACGCCGGTGCGGTGGCGGATGAGGGACGGGTGGCGCTTGGTGGTGGCGATCATGTCCTCCGTCCGGTCGTACACCATCTTCACCGGGCGGCCGGACTTCCGGGCCAGGAGCGCGGCGTGGCCGGCCAGGATGTTGGGATACTCCTCCTTGCCGCCGAACCCGCCGCCCGTCTCCGCCTGCACCACGCGGACGCGGTGGTCGGGGATCTGGAGAAGGTGCCTGAGCGCCTTGTGCACGTAGTACGGGCACTGCATCGAGCCGTAGACGGTCATCCCGCCGTTGGCCTCGGGGACGGCGATGATGCCGTTGGTCTCGATGTAGACGTGCTCCTGGTGGCCCGTTCGGTACGTTCCCTCCACGATCAGCTCCGCGCCGGCCATGGCGGCGTCCACGTCGCCCTTGCGGATGCGCAGCTCCTTGAAGACCGTCGGCGACGTCTCGGGATCGAGGACGGGCTCCTCCTCGTCGTACTCCACGCGGACCACGGCGGCGTTGAGCACCTCGCGGTCCTCGTGGGCCAGGAGGAGGAGGGGCTCGGCCTGGTGGCTGACCTGCTCGGCCACAAGGAACGGCTGGTCGTCCTCGATGAGCGCCACGAAGTTGCAGCGCGGCCCGGGGATGTCGCGGTAGTCGACGACGGTGAAGCCGGCGGGGTCGAAGTCCAGGTGGATGGCGCGGACGCGGCCCCGGGCGATGGTGGCGCGGATGGTCCGCCCGTACAGCATCCCGGGGAAGGCGAGGTCGTCCACGTACTTCGCCTCTCCGGTGACCTTGGGCATCCCGTCCTTGCGGGAGACGTTGCGGCCGACGGCTGGGGTCATGCGGGGCCTGGGTCCGATGGAGAGGAGGCGGCGTGCTGGAGCCGGTGGAGTGTACCCGTAGAAATAAGCGGTTTCCGTGAAAGCGCAATCCGGAGGCGCGCATCGCCCGCCGGCGAGGACGGATGCCGCGCGACGGAGGGCGCGTCCCGGAAACCATCGTGGCCCCGCCCGGTCGCGGGCGGGGCCGCGGCGCCCTCCGTTCCGATCCTCCGACCTACTGGCGCTCGCAGAGGACGATCACGCCGTCTTCCTGCGTGGAGTACCCCGGTCCCCGCGCGGGGACCATCGACACGTCGGTGCAGTGCTCATTCAGCGCCTTCTGCTCGCGGAGGGAGCTCACCGGGACGAAGGTGAGCGTCGCGCGGCTGCCGGGGCCCCCGCTCTGGGCCCGCGCGGCCAGCGGCGAGCGCAGCCCTCCGGCGACGAGCCCCGCGCCGAAGACCGCGGCCAGGACGAGGGTGCGGCGAAGCGGGATGGCGTGGGGGGTCCGCATGGCTGGTCTCCAGGGTTTCGGAATGGACGGGGCCCATGGGGGATGCGCGCTCAATATTTTGCGCATTCGTGGCGATCGGCAAGCAAAATCACCCTCGAGGAGCGGTTCGCCACGATGCTGGCTTGTCCGAAAACGGGAGTATGGTTATGGTTTGGGCGGCAGTCAGCGCTCGCCAGGCTCCATCCACGGACTCCCACCGATGCCAATCTCCCCAATGTCAATCGCCCCCATCCAGGTCGACTATCCCGACTGGGTCGAAACGCTGGTCGACTGGGACCGCCGCTACCACGGCGACGAGGAGCGGATGCGCCTCGCCATCGAGCTTTCCGACCGGAACGTGAGGCGCGGCACGGGTGGCCCGTTCGGGGCGGCAATCTTCGAGCGCGACAGCGGCGCGCTGGTGTCGGTGGGGATGAACAGCGTGGTGCGGCTGAACAACTGCACGCTGCACGGGGAGATGGTGGCCATCATGATGGCGCAGGCGCGGCTCGGCTGCTTCACGCTGCGCAGCGAGGAGGGGCCGGCGTACGAGCTGGTGACCAGCTGCGAGCCATGCGCCATGTGCCTGGGCGCCTCGCTCTGGAGCGGCGTCCGCCGCGTGGTGTGCGGCGCCCACCGCGACGACGCGCGCCGGCTGAACTTCGAGGAGGGCCCCGTCTTCCCCGAGTCGCATGCCTACCTGGAAGCGCGGGGGGTGGAGATCGTCCACGGCGTCCTGCGCGAGGAGGCCAACGCCGTGCTGGAGCTCTACCAGTCGACCCAGGGGATCATCTACAACGGGTGACGCGGCGTCCGTCCCGGATCCCCCCGAAACGCGAGCCCCGCCGGAACGTCCGGCGGGGCTCGCGAGCAGGTGGCGATCGTGCTCGGTCCGGCGAAGCGCCGGCTACGTGGCGTCCGGCGGAGTGACCGCGGAATCCGCGCGCAGCACTTCCAGGTGCGCCTGCAGCTGGGCGACCATGGTCCCGTACTTGGGATCGGAGCTGGTGCTCATCACGTCCGCCATCGCCGCTTCGGCCTGCTCGTAGGCGCTGACCGCCTTCTGCAATCCGATCTTCAGGTTGTCCTGAGGCTCCACTGGAACGTCTCCGTTGTCGGGAATGTCGGAGGGGATGGGGGATCCGCCTCATGGACGTCCCACAGCACAAGGTTCGTGCCCCGGTGACGGGAAGGCCGCGCGCCGCTCCTGATCGAAGACGCCCGATCGCGGGTGGATGCGGGGCGTCAGGCGATCCGGGCGCCCGTGGCGAGGTCCACCCGGAACTCCCTCCAGCCGCCGGGCGGGTCCCAGTCCCCGGTGCCGACGACCACGCCGTCCACGACGTCGTGGACGCTCACGCCGTCGATCGCCACCTCCCCGGCCGTCCACACCAGCGATCCATCCGCCGCGAAGCGGTGCAGCGCGTCCGCCGATCCCACCAGGAAGTCGAACGGGTGGTCCGGCACCCCGAAGTCCCCGGGCGTGTACAGCGCGCCGAAGTACCCCGACAGCTCCACCGACCTCGCCTCCTTCGTCTCCACGTCCACGAAGTGCGCGTGCCCGCCGTAGCCGATGGCGACCACGGGCGCGATGCATCGCGTCTCCCGAAACGCCTCGTGCTCGTGGTTCGCGAAGACGTCCACGCGAAGGCGCGGCGAGCCGTCCACCGTCACGCCCACGCGGGCCACGGCCTCGCTCGCGGGCGTGCGGCGCCCCACCTCCACCGAGGCGACGTCCCGCCACTCGGGACCGAGATCGTCCAGGAGCTCCGCGCGCATCGTCATCCGCTCGACCGTCCGATCGTCACGAGGTGGTGACGAGGAGGTGCCCGGCCCCGTCGTCGCCCGCGGAATGGACATCCACGTGGATGTTCATCCCCAGCGCAGTCAGGAACCGGAAAAGACGGTCCATGGAAAATCCCGAGAGCTGCCCACGCACCACGGCGGACACCTTCGGCTGCGTCGTTCCGAGCAGCCGCGCCGCCTCCGCCTGCGTGAGCCCGCGCGCGTCGATCTCCTTCATGATCAGGCGAGAGATGATCGCTTTCGCGAGCCGCTCTTCCGGGTTGGGAAGGCCGAGATCCGCGAACACGTTCCCGCTCCCCTCGAACACCTCGATTGGTTCCTTCACCCTGAGCCTCCCTTGCTGAACTTTCGGTAGTGCTCCTCGGCCATGTAGAAGCGCTCACGGACGAGATCGATCACGTGTTTCGGCGTGGAGATTCCCTGGCGCGACTTCTTCTGAAAGACGTGCAGCGCGTAAACCGCCTTCGGGAAACGAACCGTGTAAACCGCCCGGTACGCGTCTCCCCTGACGTCCGCCACCATCTCCAGCACCCCAGCGCCTCCATAGCCTTTAAGCGGCTTCGCGTGCGGATGCTTGTCACCACACTGTGCATCATACAGCGCGCGGCCCACGACGTCTTTCACCTCTTCGGGTAGAGCCTTGAGATCCTTGTAGCTGGAGCCCATCCAGAAAAGCGGCTTCAGAGGCGGATCGTCCGGTACCGTCAATATCCCATAATTAGGATATCGAGTCAAGGGGAAGCTCCTTTACGAGGGTGGAGGGAATCAGCGAACGAAAAAACGCCGGCCCCACTACGGAGCCGGCGACAAAGTGCACGAAGGGAACAACCTGTCAAGAGGACGCGAGTGTCACTCCGCCCGCGCGCCCTGTGCGATCCACCGCCCCAGCAGCGCGCGCTCCTCGGGGGTGATGTTGGTCTTGTTGGCCAGGGGCATGGTCTGCGTCTCCACTGCGCGGACGCGGATGCGGTCGGCGCGGGCGCGGACCTGGTCGGGGGTGTCGAAGGCGACGCCGCCGGGGGAGGGGCCGAAGGTGCGGTCCGCCGGCGAGGCGGAGTGGCAGACGGCGCAGCGCTTCTGGACGACGGCGTAGGCTTGCGCGAAGGTGACGGGCGCGTCGGCCGAGATCGTCGTCGGCGTGGCGCGGCTGGAGGCGGGGGTCGCGGTCAGCAGGTAGAGCGCGGCGAGGGAGGCGGCCATCGTCGCCGCCAGGGCGGGGCGCCAGCGCGCGAAGGTGAAGCGGACGTTGAGGATGTGGCGGACCGAGGCGCCGGCGACGACCAGCACCCCCAGCACCACCCAGCTCAGCCGGTTTCCGTACAGCCCGGGAAAGTGCGCGCTGAGCATCAGCACGATCACGGGGAAGACGATGTAGTTGTTGTGGATCGACCGCTCCTTGGCCCGCTTCGACGGCGCGGGGTCCGGCATCTCCCCCCGCTCCGCCGCGGCGACCAGGATGCGCTGCGACGGCATGATCACCCGGAAGACGTTCCCCGCCATGATCGTCCCCAGCATGGCCCCCACGTGCAGGAACGCCGCGCGGCCGCTGAGGAGGTGCGTGAGCGCGTAGGCCACCCCCAGCACCAGCGCCAGCCCCAGCAGCGCCGCCATCCCGCCCGCGCGCGTCAGCAGCCTCGCGATCCCGAAGTCGTAGACCAGCCACGCGCCGGCGATCGTCCCGACGGCGATCCCGATCGCCGTTCCCGGGGAGAGGTCGGCGACGGCGGGGTCCACAAGGAGCGCGCCGCCGCTGGCGTAGTAGACCACGACGAGGAGCGCGGCGCCGGTGAGCCAGGTGGTGTACGCCTGCCACTTGAACCAGTGCAGCGGCCGGTCGCGGTCCCATCCGCGCAGGTCCTTGCGCATGAAGTAGAAGGCGCCGCTGTGCAGGAGCCAGATCTCGCCCTGGCTCCCCCCGTCCCCCGACTTCGCGGGGAGGAGGTTGCGGTCCAGCCAGTTCCACAGCAGGGAGTTGCCGATCCACATGATCCCCGCGATCACGTGCATCCAGCGGATGACCAGGTCCAGCAGCTCCCGGAGGTCCACGCCTTCAGCTCCCGCGGTAGGTGGAGAAGCCGAACGGGCTCAGCAGCAGCGGCACGTGGTAGTGCTGACCGCCGTCGCGCACTTCGAAGTCGATGACGACGTGAGGGTAGAACGCCTCGACGCCCTGCGCGTGGAAATAGTCGGCGGTGGCGAAGGTCAGGCGATAGATCCCGGGATCGAGCGGCGCGCCGGCGGGGAGGAGGGTGCGGAGACGCCCGTCCTCGTCGGTCGATCCGTGGGCCTGGAGGGCGGTGTCCCCGTCCGGGAGGACTTTCGCCAGGAGGACGGCGACGCCGGCGGCGGGGCGGCCGCGCGCGGTGTCCAGCACGTGCGTGGTGATGGCGCTCATGACGGTTCCACCACGCGGGGCGATCCGCCGATGCCGCCCATCCCCGCCCGGCCCTCGGAAGAGGCGCCGTACCGCGCTTCGAACGACGCCGCGAAGCCGCACGCCGCACCGATCAGCGCACCGATCAGCGCGGCGATCGCGACCATGATCACCCCGACGAACGCCGCCTCGACACCGAGATCGCCGGCCGCGAACTCGCCGGGCACGAACACCAGCGCGGCGACGACGGCGGGCAGTCCTCCCGTCACCGCCCCGGCGAGCGCGCCGGTCCTCGCTCGCGCTCCGGCCGCGGGACCGGGCCGCGAGCGGACGGAGGCGGGGAGGAAGAGGGTGTACAGCACTCCGCCGACGCCGAAGGCCAGCATCCACAGCGGCACCGAGATCAGCCTCTCCCGCCACTCCCCGGCGCCTCCTCGCAGCAGGACGCCCGTGGCCTCGGTGACGATCCCGAACAGCCCCCACCAGAATCCCACCTTCGCCATCCGCCACCCGTTGCGGAGGTGGCCCGCCGTCCCGCGCTCAGTCGCCATGCAGCAGCTTCTCCAGTCGGATGCGGGTGATCTTCCGCTGCTCCTCGGCGGCGGCGCGGATCTCCGTGGCGGGGTCGTTGGCCAGCCGCGCCTTCAGCAGCGCCAGCATCTCGTCCGCGCTCTTTCCCGTGGCGCAGACGATGTAGATGTGGCCGAAGCGCGCCTCGTACTCCCGGTTCCCCTCCGCCAGCGCGCGCTGCGTCTCCGCCGCGGCGTCGTCCATCCCGGCCTGCTCGCCGGCGGACCAGGCTTGCTCGCGCCCCGTCTGCCCCGCCTCCGCCTTCGTCTCGCCGATCCGGGGGTGGGCGCGGAACGCCTCCAGCCAGTCGGCGGAGCCGAGCTCCCACCAGACCGCGTCCGCCTCGTCCATCACCTCCTCCGCGTCGCGGAAGGGGCGTCCGGCCGCCATCCGCCGCGCCCACTCGCGCGAGCCGCAGCAGGTGAGCAGCTCGCGCTCGGCCTGGTCCGCGTGGAGGGCGTTCAGGTGGTCCAGCGCGCTCACCGCAGCTCGTCCGGGAGGGTGCCGAAGAGGCGCAGCCGCGCGATGCCGCCGTCGGGAAAGATGCTCAGCCGCGCGTGCGAGAAGGGCCCGGTGGAGGCCAGCCCGTCCTCGAAGCGGTACCGCGCGTGCGGCTGCAGCACCGTCTCGCCGATGATCGTCGTCCAGGGCGCGGAGGGGTCGGAGAGGGCCTCGGCCGTGGCGCCGGGGAGATGGATCCCCTCCAGCATGAAGCGGTCGGGGGCGTTCCCCTTGTAGTGGTCGGTGTCGAGCTCCACGCGGTGCAGCGTGCTGGTGGCGGCCAGGCGGACGATGCTCCAGTCGTGGCCGGGGCCGCGGCGGCGCTGCGTCTCCCACCCGTCGCCCATGAAGCGCGAGCGGCCGGGAAGGATCAGGTTCTGCCGGTGGCCGTAGAACATGTCGCTGCACGAGACCACCCACCCGCCGTTCTCCAGGGCGGCCACGTCCACCTCGCCGCCCGCGCGCGCGAACTTGGTCCACGCCGGCACCACGCGGCCGTGCACGCGCAGCCGCGCCACCCCGCCGTCGGGGAAGATGTTGAGGCGCAGGTGCGTGGCGCGCCGGGTGCCGTCCACGGGGAAGAGGTTGGCCGCGTCGCCCTTGAGCGGCGACCTGGGGAGGATCTCGAACCACTCCGTCGCCGGGTCCAGGAGCTCGGTGGGCGAGGGGGTGCCGGGGGCGATGCACCCCTCGACGGAGCACTCCGGGGGATAGTTGCCGGTGTAGAAGCTGGTGTCCACCACCAGCCCGCGCACGATCCCCGGCACGCCCAGGCGAAGGACGCACCAGTCGAAGCCGGGGACGCCCCGGCGCCGCGTCTCCCACCCGTCCATCCACTTGCCGCGCTCCGTGTAGACGCCCTCGCGCCACTCGGGCGGGCCCTCCTTCAGCAGCCCCTCCTTGGGCGCGAAGAACTCGTCGTTGGTCGCCAGCACCGCGCCGCCGAGACGCTCGGACGCCAGGTCCGGCAGGTCCAGGAAATTGCTCATCCGCCCGTTCGCAGTAGAATTTTTCCGATCGGCTCGGCCGCGATCCCTTCGTGGCCGTAGACCTTCACCCCCCGAACGTACGTCGCCAGCACCGCGCCGGAAACGGTCACGCCCGCGTACGGCGTCACCCCGTGGCGGTGCCGCAGCCCTCCCGCGTCGATCCGCCACGCGGCGTCGGGGTCGAAGACGACCAGGTCGGCGTCGCGGCCGGGAGCGATGGCGCCCTTGCGCGCGTGCAGCCCGGCCAGCCGCGCCGGCGCCCCGCTCATCCACGCGGCGACGGCATCGATCCCCATCCCCCGCTCGCGCGCGCCCGTCCAGACCACCGGAAGCCCCAGCTGCAGCGAGGCGATCCCGCCCCACGCCGCGAAGAAGTCGCCCGTCTCCAGCTCCTTCATCTCCGGCGGGCAGGGCGAGTGGTCCGACGCCACCAGGTCGATCTCCCCCGCCCGGAGCGCCTCCCACAGCCGCTCGCGGTTCTCGCGCCCGCGGATGGGCGGCGCGCACTTCATCGCCGTCGCGCCGTCCGCGATCTCCTCCGCCGCGAAGCGCAGGTAGTGCGGGCAGGTCTCCACCGTCACCGGCAGCCCCTCCGCGCGCGCCCCGCGGAGGAGCGGGAGCGCGTCCGCGGCGGAGAGATGGACCACGTGCACGCGCGTCCCGTACTCGCGGGAGAGGCGGATCAGCAGCGCGATCGCCTCCACCTCCGCCGCGGCGGGGCGGGAGCGGAGCCAGGTGGCGTAGCTCCGGGCGGGGAGCGTGGCGCATTCGGCCGCCGCGCGCTCCAGGAGCAGGGGCGACTCCGCGTGGACCAGGAGGGGCGCGCCCAGCGCCGCCAGGATCGGCATGGCCTCGCGCAGGTCGCCCTCGCCGACGTTGCCGAACTCGTCGACGCCGGAGGGGGAGAGAAAGCACTTGAAGCCCAGCACGCCCGCCTCCCACAGGGGCCCGAGCTCCGCCGCGTTCCCCGGCACCACGCCACCCCAGAACCCCACGTCCACGGCGCACTTCCCGCGCGCCGCCTCCACCTTGGCGCGGAGCCCGGCGACGGAGGTGGTGGCGGGGACGCTGTTCAGCGGCATGTCGACGATCGTCGTCACGCCTCCGGCGGCGGCGGCGCGCGTGGCGGTCTCGAACCCCTCCCACTCCGCGCGGCCGGGGTCGTTCACGTGGACGTGCGTGTCCACCAGCCCCGGCAGCAGCAGCGCATCCCCCACCTCCACGGTCTCCACCCCCTCCGCCACGTCGTCGTGGTCGGCGACGCGGGAGATGGCGCCGCCGCGGACGTGCACGGCGGCGGGGCGGAGCGCGCCGTCCACCAGGACGCGGCGGCCGCGGAGGATCAGGTCGGTGGGATCGCTCACCGGCCGGCCGATGGAGGGAGGTGGGGGCGCGAGAGGATCATGGGGACGGTGGCGGATCAGGCGATGGGAAGGCGGTAGAGGCCGTCCGGGCCGGCGGCGGCGGGGGCGAAGCCCATCCGGCGCAGGTAGTCGGCGTGCTCGCGGCTCCCGGGGGCGCTCAGGATCTCCGTGATCCCGTGCCTGCGGAAGAACTCGGACTGCGCGGAGAAAAGATAGCGCCCCGTCTTGAAGTCGCGGTACTGGCGGATGACGAAGTCCAGCGTCACCAGCAGCGCCCCGCCCTCCCGCACCTCGCCGATGAAGAGCCCGGCCGGCACCATGTCGCGCAGCACGAAGAAGGTGAGCTCGGGTCCCGCCGGCGGCCCCGCGAAGCCGGGGACGAAGCGCTCGATCTCCGCGCGGTGGAAGTCGATGAAGCAGCGCAGGTACTCGGAGTCGGGCCTCACGCGCAGCAGCGTGAAGTACTCCCTGGACCCCAGCATCTGCCGCAGATAATAGAGGTTGATGAAGACGATCAACAGGTTCACCGCCGCCACCGGATACGCGCCGATCAGCAGCCCGTACACCGTGAACGCCGCCGAGCCCACCAGGTTGATGATCCGCAAGCGCAGGATCGAGCTCATCATCAGCGAGACGGCCACCAGCACCGAGGCCACGTACCCCACGATCTCCAGCCACATCCGAGAATCCATTCTCCCGCTCTTCCACCGAAAGAGGTTGCGCGCGATCGACCGTCGACCGACCGCGAAACTGCACCCGTCCGCGCGGAAACGCAAAGATCGGAGTCTCGCGCGGGCAAAAAGAGGAGGAGCGGAGGTGATCCCTCTCCGCTCCTCGCGCTTGTCGATGCGATGACCCAGCGTCGGCGCGTGCCGCGGGGTGCGGCCGCGATGGTGTCGCCGCTGCCGCGCCCGGGCCTCGCTCGTGCCTCGGCTAGATTCCACGGGCCTGCCGGCGATCGCGTGGAGGCGAGGTCCGCTCGACCGGCCCTGGAATGACTGCTTTACGGCAACGGATCAACGGCAACGGATCGAGGGCGATGGATCAACGGCGACGGCCAACGGCGCGGCGGATGGAAAGCGAAGCGCCGAGGTGTTCCCCTCTCCCGTTATCGGGGGAGAGGGGAACGCATGATGGGTCCGCGAGGCGGTTTTCGCGGACCCATCACGCGAGGGGTGAGGGTGCCGCGCGCGCGCGCCATCAGCCCGCCGCCTCCTGCTCCGCCGTCTCCACCAGCGCGGGGAGGACCAGGGTGAAGGTGGTGCCGGCGCCGGCGTGCGTCTCCACCCGCACCTCGCCGCCGTGCGCCTCCATGATCCCCTTGACGATGGAGAGCCCCAGCCCCACCCCGCGCTTGTCCCTGCGGTTGGCCTGCCAGTAGCGGTCGAAGAGGCGCGGCAGCTGCGCCGCGTCCACCCCGGGCCCCGTGTCGGCCACCGAGATCAGCACGTCGTCGTCCCGCCGCCGCGTGGAGACCGTCACGCGGCCGCCCTGGGGGGTGAACTTGAGCGCGTTGCCGATCAGGTTCCCCAGCGCCTGGAGGATGCGGTCGTGGTCCACGCAGACGCGCGCCGCGTCGTCCATCTCCCCGCGCACCAGCGCGATCCCCTGGTTGGCCGCCGCGAACCCGGCCTGCTCCAGCGCCTCGCGGGCCAGCCCCGCCGCGCGGTGGTCCTCCAGCACCAGCGAGAGGCGGCC
>Ga0247770_1000195_pt1 | contig 57098 bp, 48 predicted proteins | sample UWRJL136409B6_FD_179943 | JGI IMG/M metagenome (GOLD analysis project Ga0247770, IMG submission 179943) | Plant litter microbial communities from Arlington Agricultural Research Station in Wisconsin, United States - UWRJ-L136-409B-6 | ecosystem: Environmental > Terrestrial > Plant litter >...
ATAATCGAATTAAGTTGATTATGCGACAAGGATATGGCTTTTCTAATTTTGACAATTTTCGAGCTCGTGTATTAGCTTGCTTTTCTAATTAGATAAAAATATCACCGTAAGTTCCAGAGAGCCAAATTCTGCGCCAAAAATTGCAGCAGCGCAAGCTTATCAAAGGAAAATTGCGACCCAACAGGCAAGCAGCAATGAGAGTGGGCAACAGGAAGAACCGTTGCCCAAAATTAATCGCGACTTGATGTACAAAGATTACCAGGCGCGGCTATTACAGCTCTTCCCAAGCCAGCAGGTGCAGCAGGAGAAGGAAAGCGATTCTTCCTCGTCTGCATCTACTGCCGATGTGGCACAGACAACTTTGGAGGAGCCACATCTCCACGGCATGATGATGAGTAACTTGATGCAGATACAGGCAGCAGGGCAACAGACTGACACTGAAGCGACTCTTACTCAGGCAGATGCAAAGACAGAGGAAGTGGGGCAAGAGGTACAAGCCAAAGGCGACTGGCAAGAAAAAGTTGATACAAATACTGTCGTATCGGAATCGATACAGCTAAAAGGCGCCAGTTATGCTGCCGGCGATTCAGTTCAAGTCCCCGAAAGCGAGTTACAACAGCACGACAGTAACAGTAGTGCAACAGAAGTTCAACTAGCAGCCAAGGGAGAAAAAGCATCCGAGTCTCAAATTCAACAGGTAGCTGCCACGGGTTTTAGTAGAAGTTCCACATCTTTGCCGCATCTAAACCAGATTCAGCAGTCCTTTGGTGTTGACCTTTCTGGCGTGCAAGCATACATCGGTGGCGGGGCTGCGACGGCTTGCCAACAGATGGGGGCGGCAGCTTATGCGAGTGGGAATCAAATTGCGTTTAAGGAACAGCCCTCTTTAGAGTTAGCAGCCCATGAAGCAGCCCATGTGGTGCAGCAAGCGTCAGGTAAGGTGCAACTGGCGGGTGGTGTCGGGCAGGTGGGGGATGAGTATGAAAATCATGCTGATGCTGTGGCGGCTAAAGTGGCAATGGGCGAATCAGCAGTGCCTTTGTTGGCTGAATATGCAAAATCTCCATCACCCAGCAAATCCTTACAAGGCTCAATACAAATGAGAGGATTAACAAATCAGGAACAATTTTTTATGACACGTCTCGAAAGATTCGCAGACGAGGCTAGAAAAGAGGTTGAACCATACAGTGGTCCGAAGTTCGCAGATAATACGTTAAAAGCCAAGAAAAATTTACTCAATCAGATTGGATCGGTTCCTCGTGGCACATCCGATCCCGATCATCTGATGGCTACTCTTTGGTCTCTTCATGTATGGGCAACCGACCCAAGCAGCTATTCCAAAGCAAAAGCCATTCCAAACTACGGGGAGAATGTTCGAGAGTTCCGAGCTAATGATTACAAATGTAATCGGTTTGTTGGGGACGCCTACGCTATAGGCGCAAAAGCAGGCTATGCTCCTCACGGAAGGGGAGGCCATTTTCCCACAGGGGTGTCGCAGATTGCTTTTGACGTGCGTCCCGGCTATCCAGTTAGTGCCAATGAGTTAATTTCAGACGATCCCGCTAGAGGGTCTTTAACCAATCTGCCCTTGACCCAAACCCCTCAAACAGGCGACATTATATCCTTCGAGCTTGGGCCGATCGACCACACAGGCATTAACTTAGGTAATAACATTTACATCAGCGCTCGGTACAGTGAAAGGCGTCCGGTGTGGTCTATGCAGCCCCAAGATGGAGTTCAAATTACCGAAGTTCCTTCCAAAATTAAGTACAACTATCGAGAATTTCAGCCTCCAGTAAAGCCACGAGATTACACACCTCCCTACAACCCTTTTGGCCCGAACATTACGCCTTAATTCCTGATTAGAGGCTATTTCTTCGGTTCCTTGTTCTATTCCTTGTACATAATTAATTTAGTAACGATACGAAAAATGTTGCCGAAAACTGCGCTTATTGTCTCAAGCTGGTTACTTATACTTCTTATCCTCTGTTACGGGTTGTTAAAGAGTAACAAATTCTGCGCTTGGTTCTACTTTACGAGCTTTCAATTGGAGCAGGACAGGGTTGTTAAATGTAGCTGTCTTTTTCGAGTTTTGACTTTTAGTGAAGAAGCACACCTCAACTTGGACTCGGTGATTCAACGAACCTACCCGGATGGACAATTCAAGGTATCGCACAGTGTTACTATGCCACTGAGTAGATACGCTATTGCCGAGCTGAAACAAGACACTGAATGGGTAAACCGACAAAAGGTGTGGGAGGGTGGGTGGGTGCATGTATTGGTGCTTAAGAAAAAGCCAAATGGTGAGTATGATGTTATTGATACTTGTCAGAAGTTTTTGGGCTAGTGTACTAAGCTTACCTGGGGAGCGTGTCACTTTTGCGATGAGTATAAATACTCGTGAACCCCAGCATGACTTTTTACGGATCCCCAAGTGGGACAAGCTTACACGATTTCTAGTGGCGGTCTTCCTGTACCGATCGACCACACAGGCATTAACTTAGGTAATAAAATTTACATCAGCGCTCGGGACAGTGAAAGGCGTCCGGTGTGGTCTATGCAGCCCCAAAGTGGAGTTCAAATTACCGAAGTTCCTTCCGAATACAAGTACAACTATCGATAATTTCAGCGTCCAGTAAAGCCACGAAATTACACACCTCGCTATACCCCTTTTAGCCAGGACATTATGCCTTAATTCCTGATTAGAGGCTATTTCTTCGGTTCCTTGTTCTATTCCTTGTGCATAATTGATTTAGTAACGATGCGAAAAATGTTGCCGAAAACTGCGCTTATTGTCTCGAGCTTGTTACTTATATTTCTTATCCTCTGTTACGGGTTGTTAAACAGTAACAAATTCTGGGCTTGGTTCTACTTTACGAGCTTTCAATTGGAGCAGGACGAGGTTGTTAAATGTAGCTCTCTTTTGCGAGTTTTGACTTTTAGTGAAGAAGCACACCTCAACTTGGACTCGGTGATTCAACGAACCTACCCGGATGGACAATTCAATCTATCGCACAGTGTTACTATGCCACTGAGTAGATACGCTATTGCCGAGCTGAAACAAGACAATGAATGGGTAAACCGACAAAAGGTGTGGGAGGGTGACAGGGTGCATGTATTGGTGCTTAAGAAAAAGCCAAATGGTGAGTATGATGTTATTCATACTTGTCAGAAGTTTTTGGGCTAGTGTACTAAGCTTACCTGGGGAGCGTGTCACTTTTGCGATGAGTATAAATACTCGTGAACCCCAGCATGACTTTTTACGGATCCCCAAGTGGGACAAGCTTACACGATTTCTAGTGGCGGTCTTCCTGTACCGGGCGTGGAAGATACGTGGAATTTTCACTGGGCAGGTGTTGGGATGAAGAGCGATGATGGCAGGGACAATGTAACGCTTGAAAATTACTCTGTAAATATCCCCGACGCACAAAACAATCGATGGACATTCCAGATGTACGATTCGGCTCGGTCTGCCAGAGAAAATCCCGCCAAGAGGGGTCAAACATTCCATGAAGAACACAGCGGTATGGGCACGCATGGTCAAAACCCTACGACTATGGTAGCGGAAGGTATGGATTAAAATGCGATTACTGCTTTTATTGTCCGCTTTGCTTGCCCTAGCTATCAAAATATCGGGCTGGCAAGGTCAGCCAAGTAATTTCTCACTCTTAATGAAAGGAGAAAACACAATGACACAATTGCCAACGATTTTGAATCTCTCTGACATAGACAGAAATTTTCCTGACCCATTTGAGCCATCAATGGATTCTGACGAAAGAGACAAACCAGAAGAAGCAAAAAAAAAGGCAAACAGGTGCGTGTAATAGGACAGTAGGCTCGAGTAGATGTGAGGCGACGACAGGAACCCCCGCCTGTGTATAGAGGTCACGTTGCTTTAATTTTGGCAGAAGGCACGGCAGAGCGCACGAAAGTCTTTCTTCACCCAACTTGGCATCCTGAAGCCATCAGACCAGCCGCAGAAATTGCCCGGTATAACAATCGACTTGTTGTGGTAGTTGGTAAATTTGTGCCGGAGTCTCCTCAGTCTCCAAACTTTGCAGCACATCCAATCGGGCCTTGCATGCTAACGATCGACTCTATTGACTTTTGGACGCAGGAGTAAGCCATTACCTCAAGCTGCAAAGAGCAAAAGTAATGAATCAAAATCCTCTCGATCGAAAAAGTGCGATCGCCCTTAAGTTTAAGATATTGAATTTAAGGAACAACCGAGCCTGGAATTAGCAGCCCAGGAGGCAGCACACATTAGAGATAAACTTCCTGAATATCATGATAACTAATCCCCAAACAAACAACAATCTAACCAAGCTAAATCAGCACGCATTAGCTGTGTGTCAAAATTTAGAACAGTACTTAGCCTCTGTTAAAAATCAAACGCCACCAGAAAGTTTTGCTTCACTCTATCAGTTACCAGAACATCCAGCTTTAGCCAGGATTTGCACCGTTTTCAATCTATCGCCTTTCGATCGCTACATCCTGCTACTATGCGTCGCAATGGAGCTAGAACCTTACACGAGGATACTCTGTGCTGAAATTAATGGAAACGAACGTTTAGCTTATCCAACTCCCTATTTAGCCTGCAAGACCTTCCCCGATACAGCTTGGTCAGCCTTTAACCCCTCATCACCCCTAATTAAATGGAAATTAATAGAACTCAAGACCGACCAACTTTTTACCCAAAGTCCTATTAAGCTCAACCGCTCCATCTTATTATACCTCCTGGGCAGTTCCTACGAAGATTCACAATTACAAGGCATTATCAAACCAGTTAATATCGACTCAAACCATCAAACTCTTCCCATTTCACATCAACGAATTGTTGCGCAAATAGTCGAAATTAGATCGCGAGCAACTGAATTTTTCTCAGATAATCCCGTAATTGTATTATGCGGTGACGATCGCAGGGCAAAAACAGATCTCGCCGCTCGCGCTGCATCCGTTTCAGGCAGCATTATCAATCAAATTTCTTTATCTTGGTTAGCTGCAACTCTCAATTCACCTACCAGCGAGTTGAACCTCGAAACTTTCATCACATTATCTACTCGTTTTGCCCGATTAACAGATAGCTTTTTCCTGATTAACTGCGATGATATCAATTTAGCAGAGCCGACAGAAATTAAACTATTAAACCAACTATTAGAACACAGCCTTAATCCCATAATAATTCTCTCTCTCACGCCCCTAAATCTTGCCGATCACAGCACGATCGCGATCGATGTCCCCAAACTAACACCAGACGAACAAGCAACTATTTGGCACCTTCATTTAGGAGAAACAGTCTCCGAATTAGGTGAATATATCGACAGTCTCACCAATCAATTTAACTTACCTGCAACTGCTATTGAATCGGCTTGCCTTCACAGCATTGCCTCGATGCAAGAAAGCATAAAAGCTAATACGGATTTTGACCTCAAAACCGCATTATGGGATAACTGCCGCATTTATGCCCGTCCCCGCCTAGATTCCCTGGCAACTAGAATTGAAACTCAGAAGACTTGGGATGATTTGATATTGCCATTAGACAAAAAACAAGCCCTCCAAGAAATTGTTTGGCACGCGAGGCAAAAATACACAGTTTATAGAGAGTGGGGTTTTGGAAAAGAAACAAGAGGATTGGGAATTAATGCTTTATTTTTCGGCACTAGCGGCACGTGGAAAACTACAGCAGCCGAAATTATTGCCAAAGAATTGCGGCTCGATTTATATCGGATCGATTTAAGCGCCGTAGTTAGTAAATACATTGGGGAAACTGAGAAGAATTTAGCCCAAATATTTGCGGCCGCCGAATCATCTTCGGTGGTATTGTTATTTGATGAAGCCGATTCTTTGTTTGGCAAACGTTCGGAAGTAAAAGATAGTCGCGATCGGTATGCGAATTTAGAAGTCAGCTATTTACTGCAACGCATGGAAGCGTATCAAGGACTATCAATTTTAACGACGAATTTTAGAGATGCGATAGACAGTGGTTTTGAAAGAAGGTTGCGTTTTGTAGTGGAGTTTCCTTTCCCGGATCTCGCACAAATATTCGAGATGTGGCAAAGGGTTTTTCCCGAGAAAACACCAACAGCAGGACTAGATTTCCCGAAGTTAGCCAACTTGGCTGTAACGGGGGCGAATATTCGCAATATTACCTTGAATGGGGCATTTTTGGCAGCACAAGCGGGGGAAGTGGTGCAGATGAAGCATTTGTTTGAAGCTGCGTTTAAGGAGTGCAAAAAAGATGGTAGGGCGACGAGCGGCACGCAAAATTGGGTCAGGGAAGACAAAGTGCGATCTCGACAGCTATAACCAGAATTTCAACCCAACTAAAAATCATAGCTGCTTTGCGATACATAGTTAACAAGTTTCTCGACGATGTAGGAACAAACCTGAACCCTGAGCTTAAAAGCCAAGTTAGAAGATACAGCACTGCCCGATGCTATGAGGTACAGTAACAACAATCAGTAAACCAATTTTTTAAAGGGCTAGGATTCATCAAATCGAGGGCAACTGCTATTATCCTATCAATCATTGCTGGGGTCTTGGGAGCAAAACTTCGCAAAAACGATTTAAGCTGTTACCACCACATTTCAATAGGATTAAAATCGGGAGAGTAAGGGGATAAACAAATAATACGCACACCGACAGCTTCAATCATTGGTACAATTGAGGTGAGTTTATGGGCCGCTAAATTATCCATTACTACTACCGCATACGAAGCAGTTTTACCCTTGATTCTCAGTAATTTAGAGCAACCGTTAGATGATAAATCTCTTGCGGAACTTCTGGATGTTCAAATAGGGCAAATGCGGCTGTGGTTAAAAAGAGCCGTGGCAGAAGGTAAGGCGATTAAAACTAAGAATCCCGTGGCTTATGTAGCCCATCAAAAAGGAGCTTTATTATCTTTGCTTGATGAAAGTGCATAACCCACGGTGTCTCAAACTTCCGTGGGTAAATTCTTCAAATTTTCCATCTAAGATTTAAAGTTTCAAATTAATTTACTCCTTAAATTCGGGGCGGTATTACTGAGGGAGCAGATTGCAATCTCAAGTCATAATTTGTATCACCTTGAAATTGAGAAACGCGGACAAAATAAGTCCCCGCAGGTAAAGACCCATTGCTAAGAATTGTTTCTGAAGCCGTGCCTAAATTGTTAGACGAAGCAATAATATCGTTTAATCCAACTGCACCGTTGCCGTTGAGATCCTGAATTAATTCTATATCAACATCTGCAACCAAACCGTCAACAGTTACACTGAAAAGGCTGGGAGTATTGAGGATGAAACTGTAAATGTCGGCTGGTTCAGCAGCGCCCACAAAATCGCTCGCTGTTTGAATTTCTCCGAGAATGCCCAGGCTTTTTGCTGCGTTCAAATTCTCGGCGGGATCGGGGAGAGTGCTCAACAGTCCTTCTTGTTGACCGAATTGAATGTAGTGGTCGATCGCACTTTTAACTACGCCGCTTTGGACTGCACCTGCTACCAGCGGATATTTTTCTAGATAAAAGTTGGGATCGAAGAAAACGCTGGGTTTGCGGTTTTCTAATTGACCGACTTTGAAGTAGTGTTCAAATGGGGTAAATTGATTGGTTTGGACTGCTAGCTGAACGTCTGGGTTGCTTGCTAGATAAAAACCAACATCGAAGAAAGGGTTGGGGTTGCGTCGTTCAAATTGACCGTATCTGATAAAGTGGTCGGCGACTGAAACGCCGCTGAGTTCTGCTGCTACCGCTACATCTGTATTGGTGTCTAAATAATAGCTGGCGTCGAACAGCGCATTCGGGTCGCGATTTTCAAATTTGCCAATTTGTCGGTAGTGATTGAAAGGACTCGATACCGTGCCTCTGGCAACTGCTAGGGCAACATCTGGGTTGTTTTCGAGATAAAATTTGCTGTCGAACAGTGTTCTGAGGGTTAGCATTATTAAAAAAATCTCTCTGGGCTTTAGTCTGGAAAGTACACGATCGAGAATCCAGTTTACATCAAAGTTTTGTGAGGATGTCTTAATTATGGCTAAATCTGCGCTGATGGCAATGCTGCGCCGCGCTGCGACTATTGCCCACAAATCAAGGGAAACGGGCATTCCGGCTAATGAACTGCTGGGGATGCTGAGCGATCGCACTCTCAATTCTCCCCTCTCTCGCCGCCGCTTGCTGCACGGGGGCTTAGCTGCTGCGGGGGCTGTCGCTGCTGCGACTTTTACCAGGGAGGGAGGGGGAGCTTTTGCTCAACAGGGCGGACAATCGTCGATTTTGGTTGTGGGTGCGGGGATTGCGGGTTTGACGGCGGCCTATCGCTTGCGTCAAGGGGGTGTGCGCGCCGATATAATCGAGGCAACTAACCGCGTGGGGGGGCGGATTCGCACTATTCCCAAGGTGGCTGGAACGCTGATTCCGGCAGAGTCGGGGGGAGAATATATTGACACCGGTCATACTAATTTAATCTCGCTGGCGACGGAATTGGGTTTGCGGGCGATAGACTTAGTTGACGTGCAGCGGGGATTGGTGAAGGATACTTTTTTCTTTCAAGGGCGACGATATCCTCTTGAGCAAATAATCGCGGATTTTGCGCCGCTAGCCACTAAAATTAGTGCTGATTTGGAGGCGGTTGGCAATGAAATTAGCTATCTTGATTTTACAGAAGAAGCGGAAAGATTGGACAATCTTTCGATCGCTGAATATGTAGACCAAGCTGATACTAGCACGCTACTGCGACAATTGTTGCGGGTTGCTTATACGGTATTCTACGGTCGAGATCCCGAGGAACAGTCGGCGTTAAATCTGCTGTTTTTAATCGGTTCTGAACCTGAGAGTTTTGAATTGTACGGCAACAGCGATGAGCGTTATCAAATTGACGGCGGCAACAGTCAAATTATCAACCGTTTGGCGAACCTATTGTCTGGTTCGATCGAGGTGGGGACGGTTTTGGAAGGGATTAGTCTTTTGCCGGATGGCCGCTATCGGGTAAATTTGCGATCGGGACAAAGCGCCTTCGATCGCACTTACGAGCGAGTTTTGTTAACTTTGCCGTTCAGCACTCTGCGAGACGTTAACATTAACGTACCTTTGCCCCCAGCAAAGCGCAGGGCGATCGACGAGTTGGGTTACGGTACTAATTCTAAGTTATTTACTAGCTACCGCAGCCGAATTTGGCGGGAAGTTTATCGATCGACTGCTTCGGTTTATACCGATTTAGAATTCCAGAATACTTCGGAAGCTACGCCTTTCGCCCCTACTCCTAACGGCTTGATAACTAATTATACAGGAGGAAAGCAGGGTTTGTCGATCGGTGCCGGAACTCCAGAAGACCAAGCACAAAGATTTTTGAACCAATTTGAAAGAGTTTTTCCCGGAGTGAGAAATTTGCGAACGGGCAAAGCTGTGCGAGCTTATTGGCCGGGAGAACGCTTTTTCAAAGGTTCTTATTCCTGCTATTTAGTCGGACAGTGGACGCAAATGTACGGCGTTGAAGGCGAACGAGTTGGGAACTTATTTTTTGCCGGAGAACACACTTCGCTCGAAGCTCAAGGTTACATGGAAGGCGGTTGCGAAACGGGACAAAGGGCGGCTATTGAAATTTTGCAAGATTTGGGTTTAATAGCTTCTGCTGATACTTTGAATGCTCGAACTGCGAGCAATTTGACCAATCGCCGTCCGAGCCGAAAAATTCCCGGAGCTCGCAATCTTCGGAATAGAAAGCCCAGCATTAGATAATCTCGTAAGGTGTGCATCTAATTCTTGTGGGGTGGCTTTGAGCAACGCGCATCTAATTCTTGTGGTGTGACTTTGAGCAACGCACATCTAATTTTTGTGGGGTGGGCTTCTAGCCCGCCCGAAAATTTAAATTAGTCGTAAGGTACACTATACATAGAGATATGCAAGCGTAAAATTTATGTGAATTATATTGTACAACTTATTGCAAAAACCACATGATTTTTTTACCTTTAACAGTAGCTTTATCTAGTTTGCTAATGTCGCCGATATCGGCTCGCCCTTTGCTTGCAGACGCTACAAATATGATTACTCAAAACTCATCATTTGACGAGCCGTTTTGCTACATCAAAACCCCCGACGGCAAAACAGTAGACTTGGGCAAGTTGTGCGAGAAACAGCCAGCTTCGGGAAGTTCCCAAACTTGCATTCCCGGTTCCAACATTTCTGCAAAAGTGTCAATTGCGGCGGCAAATTATGACGGCAACTTTTTCAGCGGTCAAGTGCTTAATCAAGGCTGCAAAACAATCAAGAATGTCAAAATCAATTATGAAGTTTTGGACGAGTCAGGGAATTTAATTGACAACGGATTTATCTACGCTGAACCAGTTACTCTTGCACCCGGACAGTCAGCCACCTTTCGGGGTGCAGTTGTGGCGGGGGCTAAGGTACAGGCTACTCATGCCGACGGTCAAGAATGATTTTAGATTTTAGATTTTAGATTTTAGATTGAAGAATTGGACAATTAACCCCAAGGATGAATCCGGGGGCTTTGTATCCCGGATGCTTTCGGTGAAGAATGATTGTTGAGATTTGCCCGATCGCTGTTATCATATTCTGGCTCAGATATCTGTAGAAACAGAACTTGCAGAGGTAAAATATCTTGAAAACTCGATCGACATACTGGCAAATCTTACCCTACCTCCGTCCCCAAAAACAAACCATCGGTAAAGCATTAGCTTGTACCGTAGTATTTACCATATTTTGGCCGATTATAGCGTGGCTAGTTGGCGAAACTGCCAAATTTATAGGTAAAGGAGATTTACAAGGGTTCGCTCAAATTGCTGCACTCAGCGCCATTATCTTTCTAATTCGCGGTACAGCCCAGTACGGTCAAGATACGCTGATGGCAAAAGCAGCTTTGACAATTGCTTTTGAAATCCGCAAAAAAGTCTACTCCCACCTGCAAAATCTCAATCTCGGCTACTTTGAAACAGCCAAAACCGGAGACTTATCCTACCGCCTCACAGAAGATATTGACCGCATTGGCGAAGTCGTAAATAAATTTTTTCATCAGTTTATTCCTTGTGTTTTGCAGCTAATTGCGGTTCTGGGATATATGATTTATCTCAACTGGCAATTAACCTTGGGTGCATTAATTATTGCACCGCTGATGGCTATCTTAATTGGCTGGTTTGGCGAAAGACTGCTGAGTTACTCGCGCCAAAGTCAAAATCGCATCTCTGATTTATCCGCTTTGCTGACAGAAGTATTTAGTGGCATTCGTTTAATCAAAGCATTTGTGGCTGAAGACTACGAAATTGCCCGCTTTGCAGAAGAAGCAGAACAAAACCGCCGCGCTAAGTATCTGTCAGAACGAATAAAAGCACTTCAGTTCGTTGTAGTTGGCTTTCTGGAAGCGATGAGCGTGATTTTGCTCTTTTTCCTGGGAGGTTGGCAAATTTCTCAAGGAAATCTCACAGGTACTCAATTTATCAGTTATATCGCAGGGGTGGCACTTTTAATTGACCCCATTGCTATCACAACTGCTAATTACGGAGATTTTAAGCAGGGAGAAGCTTCTAGCGATCGCATTTTTGAATTATTAGCAATTAAACCAACAATAGTCGAAAAGCCGGGCGCGATCGAACTTCCCCATGTTACAGGCAAAGTCGAATACCGCAACATTAATTTTGCCTATAACTCAGAGACACCCATTCTGCAAAACATGAGTTTGTTGGTGCTGCCCGGAGAAATGATTGCTCTCGTGGGTGCATCCGGTGCGGGTAAAACTACTTTAGTAAATTTGCTACCCCGATTTTACGATCCGCAAGCGGGACAGATTTTAATTGACGGTATTGATATTCAAGATGTCACGTTAAATACTCTGCGGAGGCAAATCGGTATTGTACCGCAAGAAACAATTTTATTTTCGGGTACAATTGCTCAAAATATCGCTTTCGGTCAATCTTATTATGAACTGAAAGATGTTCAAAAAGCTGCGGAGATTGCTAACGCTCATCAATTCATTAGTCAGTTTCCCGAGGGCTATCAAACTTGGGTAGGAGAAAGGGGTGTAAACTTATCTGGCGGGCAAAAACAAAGAATTGCGATCGCCCGTGCAGTTTTGCTTGATCCGAGAATATTGATTTTGGATGAAGCGACATCGGCGCTGGATTCTGAATCCGAAGGTTTAGTGCAAGAAGCGCTGGAAAGATTGATGCGCGATCGCACGGTGTTTATTATCGCTCACCGCTTGGCTACTGTGCGGAGAGCCGATCGTATTTTAGTTTTGGAAAAAGGCAGAATTGTCGAATCTGGGACGCACGAGGAGTTGCTGGAAAAGGGCGATCGCTACGCAGGCTACTACGCTCAACAGTTTAGTCAGTAGGCTACGTTAGAAACCGGGTTTTTAGCCGTTTCTGCGCCTCAACGAAGTATTCTCGAAAAAAACCCGGTTTCTGACCACCCGTGGGTCAGTGATGTTCTAGATGAATAGCGCATATACTTAAAATACAACAACTACCCAAGATATTAAACACAACGAGTCAGTACAACCATGCCTGCTAAAGATGCCTTTCACGAAGTCGTTAAAATCGCTCTCCAGAAAGATGGATGGCAGATTACTCACGATCCATACACTTTACAGGCAGGAAGTCTCGAACTTTACATCGACTTGGGTGCCGAAAAGGTGGTTGCGGCAGAAAAAGACGGGCAGAAAATCGCCGTTGAAATCAAAAGCTTTATTGGCTCATCCAAAATATCCCAATTTTACACAGCTTTATGACAATTCATTAGTTATCGAGCAGCTTTACAACAACAAGAAACTGACCGCATTTTATACCTAGCAGTACCCAGTAATGTCTACGATAGTTTTTTCACAATAGGGTTTATTCAGTCTTTAGTTCAAGAAAATCAAGTTTATTTGATGATTTACGATATAGAGCAAGAGGCGATCGCACAATGGCAAATGTAGACCTTTATAGGCAGCACATCCAAAATCTGCTCTCCCAACACGCTAGTCTTGTTTGGGATGAGCGCATTCAGGCTCAAACTATCTTTGATGTCGAGCGCGATCATTATCAATTAGTATATGTCGGCTGGCGCAATCAGCGACGCATTTATGGCCCGGTTTTGCACCTGGATATTATGGACAATAAAATCTGGATTCAGCAAGATGGAACCGAGGTGGGTATTGCTAACGAACTCGTAGAATTGGGAGTTCCTAAACAAGATATTGTACTTGGGTTTGACCCGCCTATGCTGCGAAAATTGAGTAAATTTGCGATCGGATAGATAAACTTTCGGGTTTTTTCTATTAGAGTGTCGCGCGAATGCTTCGCCCCTACGGGGGTTGGCGCCACAACGGAAAATGCGATCGCTAATCAACCCAATTTTCTAAGGTTAATCCTGGGATACGGGACAATTCTCTCACATTATTCGTCACCAGTGTCAGCCCCAAACTGATTGCTTGGGAAGCTATCAGCAAATCCATTGCACCCACGACAATACCTTGACGTTCTAATCCTGCTCTAATTTGTCCATAAGTTTGCGTGCTTCTTTCATCAAAAGCAACTATGGGTAAAGTTATTAAAAACTGAGTAAGTGCTGCTCAATTTTGCTCTTGACGCTGACTCTTGTAAACGCCATACTCCAGTTCGGCAATAGTAACAGATGAAATACCGATATCAAAAATTTCAAGTGTTTGGAATTTATCGAAAACTTTTTGTGGTTTTTGCTTGATGATGTAGATGCAGATGTTAGTATCGAGGAAAAATATCATTCAAAATCCTCTCTCCTCTCCACAGGAAGCTGCTCCCTAACTAGCATAAAGTCGTCCGAGAACATATTCAAACTATCAAAAAAAGTTTTCCAAGGATTTTCTTTGGAGATCAGGACAAGAGGATCTCCTATTTTTTTGACGTACACTTCATTTCCTGCAAAATGGAATTCTTTGGGTAATATGACTGTCTGATAGTCATCAGCGCTCGATAATTTAGCAGTATTCATTGTTTTTACTCCCGAGTGATTTAAGTTATACTTTAAATTAACTCTCCACTTGCTCCAATTAAATTGTAGCAGAGGATGGTAGGTTTAGTTGTCCCATGAGTTTCTTTCTTCTTCTAGTTCCCGGTCAATTTCTTCAACAGTTCTGGAAACATGACGGCTGCGGATTTCTGTAAGCAATTCCAACACTTTACGCCGCCCCGGAGGCTTTTCTGGTATAATCACAAAAACTTCAACCTCTTCGCCCACAGATCCAGGCGGCACTTGAATTTCAAGTTTATTTCCTGCAAGAACTTTGGTGGTAATTCGTATTGCTGGCTGCATAGTTTCTCCTTTGCGATGATTAATTTTCAACAGCCCCTAAAGCTTTGAGCGTGGCTTTCTCAGCTTCCGTTAAACCCGTAACTCCTGCAATATTCATCTCCTCATAAAGTCCGTCTATCAAAGTGTTAATGCACTCCCCTGTATGGACATCCCAGAGTTTAATAGTATTATCCAAACTGCCACTAACCAGCCATTCACCGCTGGGACTGAATGCGACTGAAAGAACGGCGTTTTCATGTCCGGTTAAAGTCCGCAAACACTCTCCAGTATTGCTATCCCAAAGCTTAATAGTGTTGTCATCACTGCCACTTGCAATCTCTTTAGTGTCGGGACTGAATGCGATTGAATAAACCGAATTTTCATGTCCGGTGAAAGTCCGCAAACACTCTCCGGTCTGGCTATCCCAAAGTTTGATAGCGTAGTCATCACTGCCACTTGCAATCAATTCACCATCAGAACTAAAAGTGACTGAATCAACCCAATTTTTGTGTCCGGTGAAAGTCCGCAAACACTCTCCAGTATGACTATTCCAAAGCTTGATAGTATTGTCACTACTGCCACTGACTAGCCATTCACCATCGGGACTGAAAGCAACTGAACGCACTCTACTTTTATGGTCGGTGAGAGTCATAAAACACTCTCCGGTATGGTTATCCCACAGTTTGATAGTATTGTCATAACTACCACTAACTAGCCATTTACCGTCAGGACTAAAGGCGACTGAATAAATCCAATTTTCATGTCCTGTGAAAGTCTTCATACACTCTCCAGTATGGCTATTCCAAAGTTTAAGTGTGTTGTCCAAACCGCCACTGACAAGCCATTGACCATCGGGACTGAATGCGACTGAATGCACTCTATTTTTATGTCCTTTGAAAGTCTTTATACACTTTCCGCTATGCCTATCCCAAAGCTTGATAGTATTGTCACTGCTGCCACTGGCAAACCAGTCACCGTCGGGACTCAAGACGACTGAAAAAACCGCGTTTTCATATCCGGTCAAAGTCCGCAAACACTCTCCGGTATGCCTATCCCAAAGCTGGATAGTATGATCGCTACTCCCACTAGCAATCCATTGACCGTCGGGACTGAAGGCGACTGAAAGAAGCGAATCTTCATGGCCGGTGAAAGTCCGCAAACACTCTCCGGTATGCCTATCCCAAAGCTTGATAGTATTGTCAAAACTGCCACTAGCAATCCATTCACCGTCGGGACTAAAGGTAACTGAACTCACTCCATTTTCATGTCCCGTAAAAGTCCGCAGACACTCTCCGCTATGGCTATTCCAAAGTTTAATCATATTGTCATAACCGCCACTGGTAAGCCATTGACCGTCGGGACTGAAGGCGACCGAAAGAAGCGAATTTTCATGTCCGGTGAAAGTCCGCAAACATTCTCCGGTCTGCCTATCCCAAAGCTTTATAGTATTATCAAAACTTGCACTGGCAAGCCATTTACTGTCAGCACTAAAAGTGACTGAACTTATCGAACATTCATGTCCGGTGAAAGTCCGTAAACACTCTCCGCTATGGCTATCCCAAAGCTTGATAGTTTTGTCATAACTTCCGCTAGCAAGCCATTTACTATCGGGACTGAAGGCAACTGAACGTACTGAATTTTCATGTCCGGTGAAAGTCCGCAAACATTCTCCTGTATGACTATCCCAAAGCTTGATAGTATTGTCAACACTGCCACTGGCAAGCCATTCACCATTGGGACTGAAGGTAACTGAAAGCACTGAATTTTTCGGTCCCCGACAAGTTAAAAGTTCTTTGGCAGTGACTGCATCCCACAAACGAACAACACCATCACTACCACCTGTAGCAAATTGTTTGCCATGTGGACTAAATGAGACGGAATTAACTGTACTAAAGGCTTTAGCAAAAATAGATTCGGCTAAATTGGCCTCGGTCAAATTGACGCGGCGGAGGCTAGCATTAGTAAAATCAGCACCTTTAATGATGGTATGAGAAAGGTCTTTTCCTTCTAAAGCAGCATTATCCTTTTTCACCAACAGCGTCGCGGCATTTCCTCCGACATAACATACCTCGCTTTCAGTTTTGCCCCGCGTTGCTTCCAGGATTTCCAGAAGTGGCAAAACCCCGGTTTCAGAAAGCATCGGCAACAACAAATCCATCACAGCTTTAGTCAGCGGCGCTTGTCCGAAACTCTGAAGAAGTTGACCTAAATTTTCAGTAACAAATCCCTTTAAAGGCGCGATAAGTTCGTTATTATTTCTCTTCTGGGTCTGAAGCCGACAATAATTAGACCAAGTGTACGATCGAGGTTCTGCATCAGGATTGACACAAGACTGTTCCGGCGCAACTAATTCGGTAAAATCTGCCGCCAAAACTCCCAATTCTGCTGCAAATTTATAAGCGACAAAAAACTCTAATAACGAACGGTGCGCCGGAGTATAATCCCCATCTGCATTGCGGATTAGCATCGTTTGACCCATCATGTCGTAGTGCCAGTGGTCTAAGTCTTTTTCCTCTTGCACGATGGAACCAAACAAGTTGCGAATGCGATCGGGAAAACCGCGATAATTCAGGCTCATTTGGTCGGTAGACAGCATTTCCCAAGACAGTTCGCACAAAAAGTAAAGCTTATCCGCTAAAGAAGTAAAAGTGCGCTCTGCTTTGATATCTCTCTCTATCTTCCGCCGCACCGCATACAGATAAATCCGCGACATATCGACGGGTTTTCCAGCTTCAATATCGGGCAATGCTTCCAAAATTAACTCGGTCATCACCGGGCGACGCGCTAAATCCAATAACTGCGGGTTCCCCATGACTTTTTCGACTGTCGCCGCTTCTGTTTGAAATGACAGCGCTTGCCCAATTTGCTCGTCGTTAAATTTTTCTAGTTCTAATACTTCAAATTGGGGAGTTTCGCCTGTTAAAATAGTTGTTGATGCTTGCAGTTCTGCATTGAACAATGCCCGTCCTTCCTTGCCTTCAGGAAAGTGTTCGGTACGGCAAGTGAGGATGACTTTTGCGCCGGGAACGACGGCTTTTGCTAGTTCCCAGAAGTTGTTGATGGTTTCTTGCCGATCGCACTTAGCGGCCATTTCATCAAAACCATCGAAAATTAGCAGAAATTTACCCATGCGATTGAGTTGTTCAAAGGCCGAATAACCCGCCAAAGGTATCTCGTGCTTGCGAAAGAAAAACTCGGAAAATAGCGACTCGACGCTAACTGCTTTCGCGTAATCTCGCAAAGGAATTACTAACGGCAAACGCGGACGTTCTAAGCCGCGCTTTTGAGCATCTCGGTAGCGTTGCAGCGCCATCCAAGCATAGTGCATCGCAAACCAACTTTTCCCGGTTCCAAATTCTCCTAAAACTGAAATATGTTCTTTTACTGGGTCATTCAACCACAGGTCAATATAACCTTCGATCCAGCCATCTTGAGCGCCATAATGACTCACGCCTATCTTACGGTGAGTATCGGGGTCGATTTCTTCTTTCGTACAAGCTAGCGGCACATATTTGGTATCAATTCCTCGGCTGGTAATTTCTGTTTCTAGCCAATCCAGATAAGCGGTAAAATCGGCATCTTGGTCGAGTAATTCATCGAAGGTATAGCAAGCTAGATCGCGATTTTCGGCTTTCTTTACTTCATCTCGCGCAGCGCGACTGATGCGGCGGGCTGTGACTAACCATCCTTCATCGGTGCGCTGTTTTTCCACCGACTCGCGCAAGGCTGAGATATCCCTGAGTCCGGCTTCTCCAGAAATTCCGCGCACTAAAATGCGATCGTACCGATTGCGTCTAACTGGGACATTGATAATCCATTCAAAATAGTTATTTTCCGAGATTTGATAGGTTTCAAACTTATAACTTAATGTTTCAAACCAACCGCGCACTTGTTGCGATAAAATAAAGAGTTGAGAGTTTTGAATATTAGTCGATCGTGCTGCGGGAAGTGCGGGATAATCTTCAGTTTCCAGTCGTGCAAATTCGGTGCGAATTCCTTCGATAGTGGGGAGGCGTTCGATGCGATCCATTACCATAGATAGGCGTTTTTGCAAAGAGGCGATCGCATTTCCCACCATCACATCTCCCAGCGTCCGCGTCCGCTTTGCTACTTCCATAAACACGGCGGCAAATGCCATGAATTCCCGTCTGGGGTCAATGCCTAAATCTCGAATTTCTTTGCCTAAAACACTCTCATTCAAATAGTCATCGCTTGCTTTAATTAAAATGGCGGGGCTATCGGACTCGAAGGCTTTGCGAAATGCTGATTCAATCTCTTTTTGGCGAAACAGTTCTAAAATCTGCTTGGGTTTGCCAGCGCCGTATTCTACTAAAGTATAAACATAAACTCCGCTAAAATCTGCAGGCGGAGCATCGGGGTCGAGATTAAATCTTTTTAATAATTTGATGACTGTTTCGTTGCGCTGAAACTTGTCTTTGATAGTGCCGAAGGGAATTGCCGTCAGGAGGCTGATAACTAAGTCGATACTAATTGGGATCATGGAGGTATTCCTGTTTGTCCGCGGTCGTAATGCTCAAATCTAGAATCGGTAGGCTGTGTCCCTGAAATGTGTTGCGGGCGATCGCAAACTGCTCTATTTTTATGTTAACCCATCACTTATAGCCTTTCTCAGTAACATCAGGTACCCGACGTGCATAGGGCATAGGACATAGGGCATAGGCCTCCGTGGGCATAGGGCATACCTCACCACGCTTGAGAACCGCTATAGACACTCCGACCAAAAAAACCGGGTTGTTACCCGAAGATCCCGCAACAACCCGGTTTTTGGGTTCCCATGCCCTCCGACTCCTCGAAACCGGGTGGCTACCAAAAGGCGCGTTGCAGCCCGCAGATTCGCTAAAAAACGCGGTTTATGAGCCATCATGCTATGACAACAGATATTAGCATTTTTTACTAAATATGACCACTATAATACCGAGAAAAAACCCACATATATTGTAGTAATAATAGCTCTCCGATTAGTGGTCAGATCGTAGTTCTAAAAGTTAAAATATAGATAACTAACAAATAAAACTTGCTATCTATGAAAATACAATCTTCTGTCTTAGTCCACCTAGGATTTGGCAAATATGTACGCTCCGATCGAGTAACAGCAGTAATACCAATTGAAGAAGAACGGGGACCCGGCCGGCGCACTTTCGTGCACGTAGACGGCGAACCAGACCCGATCGTTGCTTCGCGCGCGGAAGATACAATTGTTCGCGATTTGGTGCAGGAACCGCGCGAAATAACTCAAGCTCGGCAGCAACAAGAAATCCTGCAAGACTTGCTGGCAGATTTGAGCAATGTTAACGTCACCGTGCGCCGCATCAGCCGCGATGAAGGCGGACTCGACCTAGAACGTTTGGAGCGCCGCATTCGCCAAATTTTAGACGCCTAAAAATTAAAGACCGCCCGGGCGGTCTTTCTTATTGTTTGTGTCGCTAAAATTTTTAAGTTACGGTTTTCAATGTAATTTCGATGTCCGCTAAACCAGTGAGTTTTTCCGCCAGGGGTTCTTCTTCAATTCGCGGTACAAAAATAGTTAAACCTCCCGGAACGCACTCAATAGAAACCGGAGTCATGCCGATGATTTCGCCGTCTACAACCACTTTTTGAGGCGGATCGGCACTAATTTTTACTTTTTTTGCCCGCAAATAACCGATGTCGTCGCGATCCGTAGGATTGCCGCTCAAAGCTGTTTGCAATAGGTGATAAGAAGCTGCGATCGCCCCAGCTTTATTCTGAGGCGCCACCAGCGTTATGTCCAGCAAGCCGTCATCAACAATAATCCCTGCCGGGCCTTGAGCTAAAATGGAAGTAGGCGGGGCTGCATTCGCCACTGTCACCGCCACAGCAGTAAGGCTGATAATTCTATCTTCGGTTTCGATTTCCGCTTCAAATCTTTCTAAATTGTTTAACTGTTTAATTCCTGAAAGAATGTAAGCCAGCATTCCCCAGCGATTCTTCATTTCGCGATCGGCTAGTTCGACAGTTTCTGCCTCAAAGCCCACTCCAGCTAACAAAACCATCGGCATTCCACCGTTGCAAGTCGCCGCATCCACCACCCGCGTCAACCCTCCCAAAATATTTTCGCAGGCGGCATCAATTGTATTCGCAATGTCTAAAGCATTAGCAAAAGCATTAGCAGTTCCCCGCGAAATAATTCCTAAAGGAATATTTGTGCTGACAATCGCCCCAGCAACTGCGGATAATGTGCCGTCGCCCCCGCAAGCAATAATTGCCTCAACTCCTCTATCAACTGCTTCGCGGGCGATTTGATCTGCGTCTAATTCTGGAGTTGTCAGCCGAATGTCTAAGTCAATAAGAGGCTCTAAAAGTTCCTGAATTCTAGCTAAGTCTTGGTCGGGGTCGCTGTGGCCGGCGACGGGATTGAAAATTAGGCAAGCTGAACGTCTCATATTTGGTAATTGGTAATGGGTAATTGGTAATGGGTAATTGCTCATTGATAATATTATCTCCGGTCAATCGGCAACAATCAAATGGGTTTGTAGTGAGAACTTCAGTCCTCATAAAACTCGCTCGGACTAAAGTTCTCGCTACAAACCTAGAAGGGTGCAGTATGTGTGCTAGAGCTTTAATTAAGACTTGACAAAAGTCCACTCTAAGACTTCGCGCGGAGCTTTGTGCAGCGCTTCCTTGATTTCCTCGTTGCTGTCGAACTTGACTTTATCCAAATGGCACGCTTCGACGTTCACAGTAAACTTATCGTCTTCAAAAGGCCAAGGAGTTACAGTCACGAGTTGGTTGCTGTCCTGTACAATATCGTAGCGCTTGCCGTCCGGCCCGACACTAATTTCTAAAGCTCGTTCTCCGGCGGGTAACTCGCGGCAGCAAAGAATTAATGATAGCCGATCGCACCACTGGAAAAAAGCATAAGCTGCCTTAGCATCTTCCTCGGAAATTTTCAACTCTTTGCGCCATCTTTTTTGATTTTCCAGTTGCTCGTCCAAAAACTCGTCGAGTTCCTTCGACTCTCCCCGCTTTCCTTCATTGAGATAGCTCATGTGCATAGAAATCAGCATTGCTACCCAGCGACCGCGATAGAGGGCATTATGCGCCATGACTTTAATTTTCGGCAGAGAAGTTTCCGTCTGCAAGGTAAAATCAAAGGGCGCGCCCGCTTCAGTCAAAATATTTTCTTCCCACTCTTTCTCCAAATCGTCGTGATGAGAAATCGCCGCTATGGTTTCGTAGAGGCGAACCGGAGATTTCGAGCGCTTCCACTGTCCGCCAAGTTGGGCGGCGAGCAAAGCGTGGGCCCGGTGGTAAATAATTTCCCAGCCGGTGGCGGTTAAGTTAGCAATCATTGAATTTTTCTCCTGAATAAAGTTGAGTGCAAAGATGAGACTTATATTGCTTTAATCTTTGATTGATAGATCGACCGCAGATGCAAGGCAGATTAACGCTGATTAACGCAGATAATTTCCTGTTATGCCGATCGAATGAATGCAATGCCAGTCTATTGAAGATTTCCGGGTTTGAGAGAGAATCTTGAGAGTTTCAAGCTGAGGAATTAAGCCGTTTGCTGCGGCAAAACCCGATCCTGACGGCAACTTCATTCGTTAAATCACAAAAGGTTCGATCGAGATCTCCTGCCATTTGCCCTCAAATCGTTCGACAACCAAAGGTCGGATGCGGAACTTGGGGGGGCATCCGTCGAGAACATCAATCCGCAAACACGAATAAGGACGGCGTTTGTAGGAACCTTGGCCGCTGCGGCCGACAAATAGCAAACATTCCGCTATCCGCCGACTGCCTTTTTGCGATCGCCCGCCCTCACGCCCCAACCGATAAGCTTCTGGACTCAATACTTCCTCCAACACCGGCCCTTCCGGGCGCTGGCGGCGGAGACTGTGGCCGCTTCCCCCGCAGACAATCCAATTAATCCCAGAGTCGCCGTGTCCGGTATTCCCAGTCCGCAGGTATTCCAAACAGTGAGCGTGGCCAGTCAGCACCAAATCTACTAGGGGACGCCCCCGGGCCACATCCCCAACTGCATCGGCCACCCCGTCGAGCACCTCGCGCAATCGCAACCGAACCGCCAAAGTTTGAGCTTGATTCCACTTTGTCGCCTCGGTCACGTAGGGGGGATGGTGCAGGTAAATTACCCGCCCCCGCACCTGGGAATCGCGCCAGGAGTTAATCAGCCTTTTTTTGAGCCATTCGAGCTGTTCAAAGTCGGTGGCGGCTGTGTTGTCGGGCGACAGTTGTTTGTCAATATCCATGAGCATTTCGTCAACTTGCTCTAATTTGGCGGCCAAGTCGTCTAGCTGTTCGGCTTCCTCGGGAATTTCGGGGTTGAGCCGATCGCACATTTCGAGCATTGCCAATTTTTCTTGTTCCAATTTCTGGCGATCAAGTTCCAAATTCTGGCGGCGAATGTCGCCCTGTTTGGTTTTCGGGATCGGTAATGGTTCGTTGAAGGTGTTGGAGTCGAGGGCGAAGAAGTCTATGCCGCCGCTGCAGAAGGTGTAGTAGCGGTTGGGTAAGCGGGTAAAGCGTCCGGGTTGGTAGCGGAGGCAGCGGCCTGTGCTGGTGCTGGCGGTGTAGTGGGCGTCTAGGTGGCGATCGAGTTCTCCCGGCATTTTGTGAGCTTGCAGGTAGTCGAGAAACGCTTTGGCGTAGGCATTTCCGCGATCGGAACCGTGCCAGCCGACATCGAGATCCAACTTGGAACCTAGCAGCCGACGCAGCGGCAAAGCTGTCGCCGACAGAATGCCGTAGACTATCGGCAAGTCGTAATAGTCGTGGTTTCCCGGTACGGGCAAAAACGGAAAGTTAAACACCATGCGATCGTAGGCAATCCGGGAGGGATGCTCGCCGCCGACTATAAATTCTCGGTAGGGGCGAATAAAGTTTTGCAAGTAATATTCGCTGGAACCGACGAGATAAACTACATCGCCGGTGTGGAGGACGAAACGGCAAGTTTCGCGTTCGGAGAGCATCTGTTCGGCAATCTGCCGCTGGGGATTGTAGCCGCGGTGATTGCCTGTGCCGCTGTCGCCTACGACTAAAAACGAAAACTCTGGAGAGTCGGTGGTTTTAGTTTCTAAAACTATCCGAGTTTGGTCGATTCCCCGATCGACTATCGACTTTTCTTGCCACCGCACCCGCTCTTTCATTTTGCGGATTTTGACTGTTATTCGCGGGTCGGACACGAATTTCAATTCACCTAGTCTCCAAAATTGCTGAGTTTCTAGTTAATTGTGTAGCGATCGGGCGAGTTTTTACATCTCTCTAAAAGCTGAAAATCGACGCGCGGGTACTCAGAAACCGGGTTTTGGAGGATAATACAGCGTTACAACTCACATCAGGCACCCTTCTCTTTAACCCGCCGGGGGTTGCACCATTTTCAAGAACGGGCTCTGGGGCCCGTTCCACAAAGAATGAGCTTTCTTGTGGAACAGGCCGGAAAGCCTGTTCCTAAACAAGTAATTGAGAATGGTGCAAGATGTGATATCGTTTCCGGCTGCATCGTCAGGTGATAAATTAGAGGGCAATTCATGAATGATTGTTACAAGTCGGCACCTATCTAGGCGCAATTTTCAGTTGTTCGATTCACACTCAACAGTCAACAGTCAACATCATGTCTGAGTGCAACCGGAATTGATATAACGGGTATTCCCAACAGAGCAATGGCAGATGAGACACCCCGCCCGAACTATAACGGTACTCCGTTTAGTTTGGGTATTTCACTCAACACTCAAGGCATCGAACCACTGTAAAATCCGATTCCATGCCCACCACCGATCGCTATCAGCAAATTGATGCTGACAACGTTTACTACTGATATGCCCAACATGACCGCCGTAGGCTGTCACCACTAATTCTAAGGCAGGATTGTTCGCGCTAATGGCTTGCAACTCAGGGACAAGCACCGGGTCAAACATCGGATCATCTGCTGCATAAAGGATGTAAGTGGGTTTTTTGAGGTGAGGCAAAATGTTTAGAGCGCTGCTAGCGTCATAGTATTCTTCCACAGAGGAGAAACCTAACGGGCCAATTACCAGTTCATGGTCAAAGCCCCAAATGCTGTTGGCGCGTTTAATAGCGGCAGGATCTATCGCCCCTGGATGCGATGCGGCGATGTTTTTTGCTAGTTTTTTTAACTGTCGCGCGATCGCTTTTTCTAAAAATTTCCCCCACTCATCTTTAACTAGATAAGACAGAGAACGGTTCGAGTCCAAGCTGGGGCAAATCACCGCCGCGCCTGCTAGTTCTGACTCTTCGATCCCTAAGTCAGGCCCCCAATCTGCGATCGTCTGAGCTGATTTTACGGCCCACAAGGCTAATTGTCCGCCCAGGGAATAACCCGTGAACCAAAAAGGCGCGGGACATCCCATTTCTTTAGCAGCGGCAGCAATCCGAACGAAATCTTCGCCTTCGTATAGGCCATCAGAAGTCAGGGTGGGAGAGAGTTGGGCAGTTTTGCCGTGAGCTCGCCAGTCAAATAATACCACTGCACAGCCTTGGGCATAGGCTTTACGGCCTAGTAGCTTGAGATACCATTGATTATCCAGATCGCCAGTAATGCCGTAAGTGCCGACAATGGTATATCGGGGATTTTCGGGGATGGCAACAAGGCCGAAAATCGGGACTCCACAGGCACCAGTAAAGATGTGTTCTCGGTAAGGGGGCTCTGGGTAAGGGATTGTCTTTTCCCAACTGCGACTAGCCCTTAAGGCGGTGTACAACGTCATTAACATGCCGTTGTTCAGCAGCCAAGGTGGAGTATAGGTAATTGTCATAAGCGGATATCGGAAATGTCTGTCTCGTTGTTGGGATGATTTTACTTGAGAGTTTGGCTATTCTAGCGAGTGACATACTCCTACACCAACACAAGCTGTCACAATTGGTGTAGGCTTCTCAGTGACTCCAGCTATTGCTTCGGACATTGACTGAGCGTTAAGAACGGGATGACCCACCGCTCTATTTCTTATTACTATGGCTGCATTATGATCGCGGTCAAGACTGCACCCACAGTGAGAACAATCATGCCATCTTTCATGCAACTTTTTCGGCACTTTTTCACCGCAACCCGAACAATCTTGTGAAGTGTTATAGGCACTTACTGGGATCACCAACAAACCAGCATTTACGGCTTTATTCGTTAGTATCGACAGAAAGCTTGACCACCCAGCATCCAACACAGATTTAGCGAATTTTGTGCGGGCAAGCCCCTTAACATTCAAGTCTTCAACTGCAACAACATCATATTTTTTCAAGAGAACGTTAGCAGTCTTGAAATGAAAGTCTTTACGCTTGTCCGCTACTTTTTTGTGACACTTCCCTAGTTGCTTAACTGCTTTCTGCCTCCGGTTGCTGCCTTTCTTACGGCGTGAGACTCGCTTCTGCATCGTCCGTAGCCGTTTCCCGGCCTTGCGGTAAAGTTGAGGGATTGCAACTGTTTCACCCTCTGAAGTTGTCAAAAATTCCTTCAGCCCAACATCAATTCCAGCAATATTGTGTGGATTGAAATCTGGATTGATTTCTGGAACTGTCTTGTCTTCTAGTGAAAGTGTGAGGTAGTAGCCGTCAGCTTTCTTAGTGACAGAAGCGGTCTTGATTTTGAATCCATCAGGTATAGAACGGTGCAAAATAACTTTAACTTTTCCGAGCATCGGTAAATTGATTAAGTTATTTTGCAAGCAGCCGTCTTTAACTTGAGGATAAGTAAACGTGCGGTAACGACTGCGGGGTTTAAATCGAGGTCTACCGCTACGCTTTCCATTGCTATCACCTTTTAGGAAACGATCAAAAGTTACCTTAACTCGTTTAACTACATCTTGGAGAACTTGAGAATAAACCTCGCCATACCAAGGGTGAGTTTTCTTGAGCTGAGGTAGCGTCTTTTTTTGTGAGTAGTAATCTGGATTGTCCCGCAGTTCAGACAGGTAACAAATAAGAGGACAGGCATTAATAGGAGAACGGTTTTGCTCATACCAGTTAAATCGATCGGCCAACAAATAGTTATATTGAGCGCATAGCATCGACAACCATCTGTCAATCTCAATGGTTTGTAACTTTGTAGGGCGTAGTTTGTATTGATATGCCGTTCTCATTGAGCCGACTATCCCATGAATGTTATATATAAGTTAACCTATATACTGAGTACTGTCAATGCCTTTTCAAAAAAATCACAAACTAGGGGCAAAGAAACGGCTGAACCGTCCTTTAGACAAGGAAACAATTGGATTCAAAGGCTATGAAGGGCAAAAAGAAAAACTTAAGGCTGTTCCTGACTGGCAAGAACGTTTGAGAGAGTTTGTTGATAAATTAATTAATGACTATGAGAATTAATTGGTTAACTCCGTACCTACGTTGGCCCGCCCGATCGATCCCACACTAACCTGATTACAGGTATAGTGTGGGGATTTCGGCGGTTTAGCTAAGCGAGGAAAGACCTATCGATACTATCTACGGCAACCTTCAAGGTTTAAAGAAAAACCCGATCGAGCAACTGGAAAAGCTTGACCTCCAGAGACTTCCAGGCGATCGCCTTGCAAGATATCGGAATTTGCTCAACGCGCCGCTGCTATCAGCACAGAAATTGACCAGCCCGTTTGTGCCTACATTAACTGGTGGGGATAGGTGATTCGCCTTGGTGTTGCTACCCCTAGCCAAACCCCAATCCCGCCCCTAGAACTGCCCCGCTATGGTGGCGGCCGTCAAGGGCGGTATTCGCTGTATCGCCACTCACCTCAAGCCGGAACCCCCCACCAAGTCCGCACTCACAGCAAGGGCTATTGGGCTAAAACAGAAACCGGTTGGGGCCCGACGAAAGCGAGGGGTATCGCTAACCCTCCCAACATAAAAAAAACTCAAAACTCTTGTGGTATCCCTCTTCTGTAAAAAGTTCCAGCAAATGATTGATCAATATAATGCTGGTTCCCGCAATATCGAGATATTTTTTGCCGATTTGGTCGAGTTTGCACAAGAACTCAGTATTGAGGATAAACGTGCAATATCCGAAATTTTGACCGAGGAATAATTAGCGATTTTTGACTTGTTGACCAAACCAGATATTACCTTAACCGAGAAAGAAAAGTACGAAATCAAGAAAGTAGCAAAAGAACTTTTGTTAACCCTCAAGCCAGAAAAATTAGTCTGAGATTGGCGCAGGCGACAGCAAACCAAGGCAGCAGTTAAAGTGGCGATCGAGGAAATTTGAGCTCGACGGCCCGAAAGCTACTCAACCGAAGCGTATCAGCGCAAATGCCAAGAGGTTTACCAGCACGTCTACGAATGTTATTCGCTCGGCAGGGCTCCGTATTTACACCACAGCGGCTTGAAGCTGGTGTAAATGCTACCCACCCAAAGCTTTTGTCAGAAATTCATCATAAATTTATCAAAAATTCATCAAGGCTTTACCAACTCTTTGTCACCTTTACTGTAAGTTATGATACTGATCGCCCAAGTTGCCAAAATCTCCACAAATCCAGAATTATTAATATTTAATTTGCCTATCTCCCTCCCTCTCCCTCCCTGTTTCCTTCCCCCCTCTCCCTGTTTCCCTCCCCCCTCTCCCTGTTTCACCCTAAAATTTGCAATTTTAGGGTGACGAATCATGGCAGGATCGTAGCGTGTTTTGATACCATGCAATCAAACGCAAGACAATCAGGGACTGCACTGGAGGTGCGTAAATGGAGCTTTTCGTAGAACAAAAACGGTGCTTGGATTGCTTGGTAAGCTCGATCGAGCAATTGGGAGGTCGAGTAGACCTTCCAAAGCTGGAGCAGATAGCTGAGCTAATCATTCAAACGATGAGAGGGCCTTGGCGCTACTTTCACACGTCGGAACACATTTTTGAGGTCGGGGGGTCAGTCGATCCGATTGAGGTGCTGGCTGCGCTGTTTCACGACCTCGTGTATGTGCAAGTCGATCAGGGTGTAAGTTTCAATATTAGCAGCGCCCTTTCTCCTTTTGTCAAAGAGGTGCGATCGCAGTTAGTTATTAGAGATGAAACCGAACTGCCCGACGATGCCATGTATCAGCTCGTGGCCTCAGTATTTGGGTTTATTCCCGGCAAGGCTCTGTCTCCGTTTGCCGGCCAAAACGAATTTTTGAGTGGCGTTATTGCTGCCAAATGTTTGGAGGATTTTTTGCCAGCTAGTACGATCGCCGAAATTGTCGCTTGCATCGAAGCTACTATTCCTTTTCGTCCGGTTTCGCCCAGGGGTTTGAGTGCGATCGAACTTTTGCACCAGCGTTTGGTAACTGCGAATCGCGATTTTAACTTGGGATGGAGCGATGCCCAAACCATAGCAATTGTCAAGCGATCGGTCAGGTTAGCAAATCGGGATGTAGAAAATTTTGCCTCTCCAAATTCCTCTAATTTCTTAGACAATACCTGGAATTTGATGCCCGAAACAAACCACGAATTGACCAATGTCAATTCCTATACTGTTGGTGGATATCGCAGGTCTCTCCAAAAAATGGAAGGATTTTTGAACTTCCTAAAACCCGAACTGGTTTTCCAGCAGTTTATGCAAGAGCCGGACGATGAAGCCTACGCTAACCTGATTGCCAGAACTCGAAAAAATATTGCAGTTGCTAAACTTTATCTGGGTATCAAGCTAATTACCATCGCCCTTTTAGAAGCTCTTTCCTACCGTTTGGGGCGCGATATTCCGCTTTCAACTATGATGGGAGAATTGCGCGCACCAGGATTTCCAACATCGGTTTTGGAGGATTACTTACCCAACAAACAAATCGCCTACCCATTAGAAAGTCAGTTGCAAAGAGAAGTGTTAGACCTGCTAGAAATAGGACGCAATCAAGAATCGCCCTATGATATTAAAAACTCCCCGGTTTCTACGTTTATTATCAAATCTATCGGCTTTGCTGAAACAGAAAACTTTTTGAAGAAAGCTCACGAGTTTTTTGCAGGTAATATTTCCTCGGAAGAGTTTCTCTGCTACTGTGATCCCGATGTAATCGAAACCATCACCTCCGGGGTGATGAAACTATTTGACAGCAGGAAGAGGGCTTTAGGGAAAGTTAAATTAGCTCACCCAACTCTTTCTTAGGATAGGTTGGTACAATCTTAAAACGCTCTCGATCGCAGAACCTAATTATGTAAGGTGCAACCTAAGCACCTTACAAAAAAGTGAACGGAAAGCGGAAAGCTCAGCATCTTTAGATCACAGATGCCAGCGACACTGGCGGTTGAAACCGCCTTAAATTTTTCTTTATTCTTAATGTTTTTTCACAAAACGAATGCAATGTATCGTGTAATATAAACATTAGGAGGTGAGAAGAAATGTTCTTGAGCTACAAGTACAAATTACGTCCTAGTAATCAACAAGTAGCCAAATTGTCGGACTGGCTAAATATGCTGAGAGCTACCTATAATTGGTGCTTACGAGACAGGATTGATGAATAGCATCAACAGTTCTTGATGGGGAACTTTTGTGACTTAAAAACAGCGATAGAGATGACGCCTTTGACCTGTAGCTTGGTAAAAGGTACTCAACTTGAAAACCCCTGGAAAACAGGATTCTGGAAGGCCAAAAAAGAAGGTGAAAAAGATAAGTCACCCAAACGCTCTACATCATTGATGCAAGATGCAAATTTGACAAGCTTGAAAGCTAGCAGACCTTGGTACCAAAAGATTGATGCTGCTGTTTTACAATCAATCCCCGCGAGGGTTAACGAAGCTTTTAATAAGTTTTTCATGCGGTGCAGGGTTCCCCCGGTTTAAACGCCGTCACGACCTTAAATCCTTTAGCTACAAGCCAGGTCACGTAAAAATCAAGGGAAGCAAAATCTATTTACCGAAGATTGGCTGGATGAGGTTCTACAACTCACGTTCAATCCCCGAAGGTTTTCAAGCCAAAACTGTCACAGTTCGACAGAAGGCTGACGGCTGGTTTGTTTCGGTCAGAATCGAAGATAAAACAGTACCAGACTTCCCAGTAATTCCAGACAGTGAAATTACCTCCATCACCGGATGTGACATGGGGCTGACGAAACTGGTTTATCTATCCAACGGTAGCGCAATTGATAACCCACGCTTCGCCACCAATAAAAAGACTAAGCGCCTGGTGAAAATCAGGCAGCGGAGAGTCAGCCGCAAGCAAAAAGGAAGTAAGAATCGCCACAAAGCTCAATCAAGAGTGACGGTTTTACAAAATAAGATACAGCAAAAGCGCGAGGCTCATCAGTGGTGGGTTGCCAATAAAATTGTCCGTAAATCTGATGCTGTCGCCGTCGAAGACTTGCAAATTAAAAATATGATGAAGCGGTGCAAACCCGTTGCTTCTGAAACCGGGCGATTCTTGCCCAATGGTCAGGCAGCAAAACGTGGTTTAAATCGTTCCATTGCTGACGCCAGTTGGTATACGTTAACCCAAAAACTTGAATATGTGGCTGCAAAGTCAGGCAAGAAACTATACAGAGTTGACCCTCGGCATACCAGTCAGACTTGCAGTAAGTGTCGGCACGTGGATAAAGAGAGTCGCAAGGGTGAAAAGTTTATTTGTACCAATTGCGGAAATATCGACGATGCTAATTTACAAGCTGCAAGGAATGTACAGGAAAAGGCAATAGAAACCTATGGTTTGACTATTGCCAAAAGATTGAAAAAGGTACGGGGGGACTCGTCGAAACCTGTGCAATTGAGTCCTTTTGAGATTGAATTGCATGAACGCTTGTCAGATAACACGCTGCCATCAAAAGGCTCTCCGGCGTGTGGGCAAGAACCCAGAGAGCCTTCAGTTGTCGCTCTGGGATGTTAAGGAAGTAATTTCTTAAGAATCTCAGCGTTTTTAGACCTGAGAGTTTCAATCGGTTCTTTCAATGATGATAGTCAAGTGAGCGACTAATGCACCGATTGCTCCTACTGCTGCAATGACTGGAAACAAGGCCGCACCGATCACTCCGCCGACTACTCCCACCGTCAAAGGAAGTTCTACCAAAATCCGTCCCTCTTCATTTTTGATAATAATGCGGCGGATATTGCCTTCGTCAATCAGTTGTTTAACTTTAGCAACCAAATCGTCGCCGTTAATTTTCAACTCCTCAACGCTAACTTTTTGCTGAGTATAAGCAGGGGTTTCTAAAGGAGTCGTTTCAAAATTAACCTCACTAACTTTGTCGGCAGCAATTTTTTCAGATACAGGTATAGATTCTAGCTCTCTTGTCCCGACTGGTTCTTGTACGCGCTCTGTAGGTGTGTCCATTTTTTGTTCTCCTTTTAGGTAAAAGTATTTTTGTATAGAATTATATTGAAATATAACACGCAACTTTTTGTCGATCAATCATTCTTTTGGGTGATATTGCTGCTGCTGTCGTACTTTTCTCTGTTCATCTTTAACAATCTTTGACAATCAAGCAATTTGGTTCGGGGCGCCCGGATTTATCCGTGGAGCGATAAAAAAACTCCGAATCCTCTTCACTTGCCCCCGGATTTATCAGTAGGGTCAATTCTAAAATCTAAAATCTAAAATCTAAAATCTAAAATCTAAAATCTAAAATCTAAAATCTAAAATCGATTGACGGCGAAGCCTAAAAGCCTTCCTCCGTGGGTGTTAGCTGCCGACTCCCCTTGTGCCGCTTGGTTAACTGTCTGCTTCTTTTGCCTCGCACCGCCCCACCGTTGAAAAACATCCAATCCAGACAGCTAAAGGATCAGAGCGACATTCACACTTTCAGAGACTCAGACTCAACAGGTGTACAGGTTGAAATACTGACATGGTAATCAAAGTGCGATCGTCGGGTCGTTTATAGAGTTAGCACATCTACCTGGGCAAATCGCACATGGAAACCGTCGCTTACTTTCCTCAAATATCATTTCAATTTAGCGAGAGTGCGATCGCCCTCGCCTGCTTCAGGCCCCCCGAGGTTCCTCAAATCAACATCAAGCAGAGTTTCTAATGACAATTGCCTAAAATCAAAGGGAAGGAGAGGTAATAATGAGCGAAATATTATCGCAACCAAACCAAGTTCCTCAAATTGAAGCGGAGGTTGAGGAAAACTCGGGTAAAATAGAATTATTTCCTTCTGCATCTCCTTTATTCTCCGTGTGCGATTTGCCAGCGACAGAATTTGAATATCAAGTTGGCGGCAGTTTACCGGCGAATGCTCCTACCTACGTCACCAGAGCAGCCGATCGCGAACTTTACGACTCGTTAAAAGCCGGGGAGTTTTGCTACGTGCTCACCGGGCGGCAAATGGGAAAATCGAGTCTGCGGGTGCAAACAGCGCGCCGCTTGCAAGCAGAAAACACCGCCTGCGGGATGGTTGACATCACAGGAATTGGGACTGCCCAAATAACTCCCGTGCAGTGGTATGCCGGTTTTACAGCCACTCTCGCCAACAGCTTTAAAATTAAAATGAATGTCAGGACTTGGTGGCGCGATCGAGAACACTTGCCGCCTGTCGTCAGATTAAATGAATTTATCGAACAGGTATTGCTTCCTTCGAGCGATCGCAATATCGTTATTTTTATAGATGAAATTGACAGCATTCTCTCTCTCAACTTCTCCAGCGACGACTTTTTTGCAATGTTGCGCGGCTGCTACAACAAACGCGCCGACAATCCCGAATATAACCGCCTGACTTTTGCCTTATTTGGAGTCGCGACTCCTCAAAATTTAATCTCTGACAAAACCCGAACTCCGTTTAATATAGGTCGCGCGATTGAACTCAAAGGATTTGAGCTTGCAGAAGCCACACCTTTAGCTCAAGGATGGAGCGAAACCAGAGAAACTTCCCTAGAAATTCTCAAAGAAATATTAGCCTGGACGGGAGGACAGCCATTTCTCACTCACAAGATTTGTCAATTAACTGCTCAGAAGTTAGCAGCAGAAACCAGTAGCGACTGCAATAGCGCAGCCAACTGTCAATTATTCATTGCCGAATTAGTGCAGTTGAACACATTGGAAAACTGGGAATTTCAAGACGAACCCGAACACCTAAAAACAATTCGCGATCGCCTCCTGAGAAATCCCCAGCGCACCGGCCGTTTGCTGGGACTTTACCAACAAATTTTAGCCAACGTGACTCTCCCGAACCAGACAGAAAAACCAGCAGGAGAGTTAAGCTATCTTAGCGCCCCGGCCGGGGGGTTAGCTTCGGGCTCTGAAGACAGTTCCGAAAAAATGGAACTGTTACTCTCTGGTTTAATCGTCAAAGACCAAGGAAAACTGAGAGTTTACAACCCAATTTACGCCTCTGTTTTTAACCGAGAATGGATACAGCAAGAATTAGCAAAGCGCAGGCCTTACTCCGAGTCTATCGTCGCTTGGGAAGCATCCAACCATAGCGACACTTCCCGCTTGCTGCAAGGCCGAGCTCTCGCAGAAGCCTTAACCTGGGCTGCAGACAAAAGTTTGGGCGATCGCGATTATCAATTTTTATCAGCTAGCCAAGAATTAGAAAATCGGGAAGTTCAAAGAGCTTTGGAACTAGAAAAAGCAGCCTCACAAATATTTGCAGAGGCCAATTTAGTATTGACTCAAGCTCAGCAAAAAGCCAAGCGAACAGTCCAATTAAGTTTGTTCGGACTCGCTGCCATTTCCGCAGTCTCTGCTAGCGTCGTATTGCACGCACAGCGAGTTGCCACTCGTGCTGACACTCAAAAAAAACAAGCGATAATTACCCAAATTGAAGCGCTCAAATCCACCGCCGATATTTCCCTAAGCTACGACCAGCTAGGGGCTTTAATCGCAGCAGTCAGCGCGGCAAAAAAATTGCGAGAAATAGAAGTTTCCCCAGCGCTAAAAGCACAGACCGTCAATATACTGCACCAAACGCTAAATGCAGTCCGAGAACGCAATCGTTTGGCTAACGGACACACGGCTAGTTTCAGCCCGGATGGCAAGTTAATTGGGAGTGCGGGTGACAACTTTACGGTTAAAGTTTTTCAGCCAAACGGCAAACTGATTTTGAGTTTGCCCGGACACAGTAATTCAGTTACTGAAGTGGTTTTTAGTCCAGACAGTCAGTTAATTGCTTCTACAAGTTTTGACAATACTGCCAGAATTTGGCGTAGCGACGGAACTTTACTGCAAATTTTGAAAGGACACCGAGATTTAGTTTGGAGCGCGAGTTTTAGCCCAAATTCCCAACTAATTGCTACTGCCAGTTCAGATAAAACTATTAAAATTTGGAGTACAGGGGGCGTTTTGCTGCAAACTTTAAAAGGACATACTAGACCAGTTACATCAGTCAGGTTCAGTCCCGACGGCAATAGGTTGGCTTCCACCAGTCAGGATGGAACTGTCAAACTTTGGAAAGGCAGCGGGGAAACACAGTTTCGACTTGAGAAAACTCTTTTAGGACACGGAGATGAAGTGTGGGGCTGCAATTTCTCCCCAGACGGCGAGATGGTTGCCTCTGCGAGTCACGATTGGAAGGTGAAACTTTGGAACACCCGCGGCAAGTTGCTCAAAACTCTAGACGATTCTACAGCAGGTTTGGGTAGTGTCAGTTGGAGCGCCGATGGCAAGATGCTCTCCGGGGGCAGTATGGACGGTAAGGTGAGACTTTGGCGCCCTGATGGCACTTTGCTGCAAACTTTTATGGCACATCAAGCCGATGTGTGGAGTGTGAGTTTTAGTCCCGATCGCACAACTTTAGCATCTGCCGGGAAAGATTCGTCGGTGAAGCTTTGGAGTCTCGATGCTGCTAAAGTAGAATCTGCAGAAGTTGACAAATTGCTCGCAATCGGCTGTCGCTGGCTTGGAGACTACCTGCAATACAATCCCCGCGTTGAGAGCGATCGGCATTTGTGCGAAAAAACTGACAATTGAGATATATTGGCAATTGCCCGAAACCGGTTTTGCCTGAATTCTAAAAGTGGGCGATCGGCTGCCGATGTGTCGCTAGTCTTCTTTTATTGTAATATAATTTTACGCAAGGGGTAATAGCAAATGTACTGTCACAGGTGGCAGAGGTCTATCCATCGTCAGCAAATTAATGTCATCAAACATTAAAAATAGTTAGGACTGCTAGATTCGGATTAGTAGAATCTTGGATAGATAAAATTTATTACATAGTCAGGTTTTACAGGGGTGTCTGCTATTAAATTCATCTAACCTGCAATATTATTTCGGGTGACACCAGCACGATTTAAGGCAAAAAAAATCCTGCTGAATTAACTGGATTGGAGCGAGCACATGGGAGTTGATGACCAAGCTATAAAAAGATTAGAAAATCCAGTCCAAATAGTACGCAATAGTCCAGCCGCCAACCGCTACTGCCAATTACCAAAGGAGGGTGCAGTGTATGAAAATGACGGGTTGAGTCCCCTGAAATCGCCACTTGGTTTGCGATCGACTCTACAGGAATTAACCCTCTACGATTTTTTCCTAGAGTCTGAGTGTCCGGGGGACGAAGTTGCTAAAATTTTTCAGGCAAACCCTTTACTTCCCGGGATCATCATCACTCAGGAAGGAAAGTTTACAGGGATGATTTCGCGGCGGCGTTTTTTTGAACACATGAGCCGCCCCTACAGCTTGGAGTTATTTTCTCAACAGCCTTTGTTGATACTCTACCACTTTACTAAAACTGAGATGTTGGTTCTCGATCGCAAAACCTCAATTATGACCGCAGTGCGGCAGTCTTTGGAGCGATCGCCCGAACTTATCCACGAACCAATTGTAGTGCAGGTTGAACCGGAGCATTACCAACTTTTAGACGTGCACGAACTGCTACTTTCTCAGTTGCAAATTCACGAGTTAGCAACCGTGGCGATGCGGGAATCGCAAGCACAGTTGAGACATCAAGCTCAACAGCTAGAACTTGCCCTGCTGGAGCTTCAGCGCACTCAAACTCAACTAATTCAAACAGAGAAAATGTCTTCTTTGGGGCAGTTAGTAGCAGGAGTAGCTCACGAAATTAACAATCCGATCGGCTTTATATACAGCAATGTACACCACGCTAAAGAGTACACTCAAGGCTTAATTCGGATGCTCGACATCTACCGAGAGTATTGTCCCGAATCCATCGCAGCAATTGAAGCGGAATCAGCAAAACTCGAACTCGATTATTTGCTGGAAGACTTGCCGAGAGTGTTAAATTCCATGCAGCAAGGTGCAGAAAGAGTGCGCGACATCGTTTTGTCGCTGCGGAATTTTTGCAGGTTAGACGAAGCTCAAATGAAGCAGGTCAACATTCACGACGGTATCAACAACACGATTATGCTTTTGCAAAGCCAGCTTAAAGGGAAACCCGGCCAGGAGGCGATCGAAATTCACAAAGAATACAGCGACTTGCCGCTGGTTCAGTGCTATCCCGGACAGCTCAATCAGGTATTTATGAATATTTTACTTAATGCCATTTACGCTCTGGGTGAGTCCAACAAACACCAAAATGTCGAGAAAAAAAGCCAGAACAAGTCCCAAGCAGGCGACCCAAAAGAGTCCTGTACAAATACTCAATCATCAATTTCTAACTCTACCCGCCTGATTCCTGCCATTCGGATTCGCACCGAGTTAAGTGAGAGAAAAAAGGTAATGATTAAGATTTCTGACAACGGCCCTGGCATGACAGAAGAGGTTCGGAAGCGGTTGTTTGACCCTTTCTTTACTACTAAGCCGGTCGGCCAAGGAACCGGTTTGGGACTCTCGATTTGCTATGAAATTATTGTGAACCAACACGGTGGAGAATTGAAGTGCTTTTCGGAACCCGGAAAAGGAGCAGAATTTGCGATCGAGATTCCCCTTCAACAGTCTCCCACAACACAGATTTTACCTCGCTTTGCGTGATACAGCACAAGAAAGTTCGGCAACGAGGAATGTAGGAGATTTAAGGGATTTAAAAGAATTACCACCTACGCAGCGGTGGCCAGAAACCGGGTTTTTTCACCCTTATATTTGGTTGCAGCCCTCACAGGGGCGTAAAAAACCCGGTTTCTTAGGTGGGGGTGCGTCCACGACTGAAGAATAAAGCCCATTGCTACTACGAACCTTTGCAAACCCACTTCCACAAAGGATGACTCGGCCCCTGTTGGCGAATGCGGCGCACTTGTTGTTCCAAACTCTGTTTTTCCCGCAGGGGCAATCCTCGCACCATATTGCGACTTTGCCAAGTGAGCACTGCTAAAGTCATCCCCAAGCACAAACCCAAACCGAGAGTCGGCCAGCGATGAAAAGATAAACCGTAGCGCACCGCCGCCCAAGTAAAGTGTTCTAACCACAAAGCGATTTCGTCGCGCAAACCCCAAATGCTCAAAGAACCGACGCTAATCCACAGAAATATAACAGTTAACCAGCGGCCGTAAACTGTTAGTTTGTGAAGCTTTTGGACTTCTATTTGAAAATTTTCGTCGCTTTCATTAGTCATTAGTTATTAGTCATTAGTCATTAGTTATTAGTCACCGGTCATACCAAATCCGACTTAAATACCCGCTTTCTTGGAGTGGACGAAAGTTTGACTCTTAAGCGATTTCAATATCCGAATCATAAAGGGGGTAACAAACCCGGATCTAGTATCGTGTCGTTTTTACTGGCATCGGAATCATAATTTTTCGATTGCAGAAAATCTGAGGACTTTAGTCCTCACTACACGCACCTTTATTACGGTTAATTGACCCGACATGATATGACTGATGAGCAATGACAATTAAACTTCCTCTGACGAGTTGATGGCTTCTATGGGGACAGGGATGGAGTTGCCCGTGCGACTGCGCCACCAAGCCAGCAGCGTGCTGGCAATGAAAATACTCGAATACGCACCCGCAATAAAGCCGACAATCAATGCTAAAGCAAAGTATTTGAGGGTTTCGCCGCCAAACAAAAAGATTGAAAACAATGTCAGCAGCGTTGTCATCGTTGTGTTAATTGACCTTCCCAGGGTCTGCAGGACAGCATCATCGACTATTTGATTGATCGACTGTCCCGGATTTAGCTTGATTACTTCGCGCACGCGATCGTAAATTACCACTGTATCGTTAACAGAAAAACCGATAATTGTCAAGAGCGCGACCACAAATAAACTGTCAACTTCTACTCCTTGAACTAAACCCAAAAACGAGAAAAAACCAAGAGTAACCAACACGTCGTGGAAGAGAGCAACGAAAGCAAAAAAGGCATAATCCAACTGAAACCGGAATGTTAGATAAACCGTAATTCCAGCAAAGGAAAGAAATAAAGCCAACAATCCCGAAGTAAATAATTGTTTACCGAGGGTAGGCCCAACCGTATCAATTTGAGTAGATTGAGGAGCAAAAGCGCCTATCTTTTCGCTCAAAGCTGTTTGTAAATTAGTCCGCTGTTCGACATCCAAAGTTTTCGTTCGTAACGATAAACCTCGCTGTTCTTTGCCGATAACTTGAATGCTGCTGCCACCTAAACCTTGGGTGTCCAGGACTTCGCGGACAGCAGCAAGATCGATGGGTTTACAATTTTCCGGTTTCGTGCAGTCGAGTTCAAATTGCAGCCGAGTGCCACCAATAAAATCTAAACTGGGGCGCAGCGGTGCACGGATGTCGGGACGAGTCCAAGAAATTGCCATCGACACTATACCTGCAAGGATTATAGCGGCGGAAATACTCCACCAGAGCGATCGCTGTTTGATAACACTGAATTTCATAATTTGAAGGAAGAGGGAAGAAGGAAGAAGGAAGAAGGAAGAAGGAAGAAGGAAGAAGGAAGAAGGAAGAGGGAAGAAGGAAGAAGGAAGAGGGAAGAAGAAAGAAAAATTTCTCAATGTAGGGTGCGCATTGCGAACCTTACCTATAGCGGTTCTCAAAAAAGTGAGGTATGCCCTATGCCCACGGAGGCCTATGCCCATGAGTACCTCATCTTTCGCTCGAAAGGCTATAGTCTGTCAACAGTTAACAGTTAACTGTCAACAGTTAACTATTAGCAGTTTTCGACAAATCTGGACAGAACCACTGAGGTTTCCGCAGGGCAGGAAAGCCCAACACTACCAAAAGTAGAGTGCGGCTGCAAGTAATAGCAGTAAACATACTCACTCCTACGCCCAATGCCAGAGTTACAGCAAACCCTTTCACTAAACCAGCGCCCAACCAGAACAAAGCAGCACAAGCAATAACTGTTGTGACGTTGCCGTCTAAAATGCTGGAAAAAGCGCGGTAAAAACCAGATTCGACCGATCGATAAAGCGTTTTTCCGGCCCGCAACTCTTCCCGCGTGCGCTCAAAAATCAGCACGTTAGCATCCACTGCCATCCCGATGCTAAGCACAAAACCAGCAATTCCCGGCAGCGTTAATGTCACTCCCAAAAGCACGAAAGCTGCCCAAGTTAACAGAGCATAAATTAACAGAGCAATATTGGCAATTACGCCGGGGAGTCGATAGTAGGCAACCATGAAAATCAAGACTAAAATTAAGCCGCCGATACCTGCGTTAATACTGCTTTGAATGCTGTCTCTACCCAAACTAGCGCCGATCGTGCGGTTTTCTATAATTTCGACCGGCACCGGCAAAGCACCGCCCCGCAATTGCACTGCCAAATCGTTGGCTTCTTGCGTTGTAAAGTTGCCTTGAATTACGGCACTCCCACCAGTAATTCCTGCCTGGGCAAATTCAACGCCGACGACTGGAGAACTGATCATTCTTTCGTCTAGGAAAATACCGATACTGCGTCCGGTGCCGGCTAAATTTTTCGTTAGTTGGGCAAATAGTTCGCCTCCTGGGGTATCGAAAACGAGAGCAACGTTCCAGTTGTTCCCAGAGGCCAAGGGTTGAGGTTGAGCGTCTTTGAGGTTTTCGCCACCGAGTCCGCTGCTTTTGAAGAGTTTGGCGATCGCCTCATTGCTTCTTTTCAAAGCAGCCTGATTTTCTTTAATTGCTGCCTCATTGTTGCTAGTTTTCAATTCTGCTTGTTTGGCGAGTAATTCCTGCTGCAACTGCCTTTCAATGGCTAATTGTGCTTCTGTTCCGGGCAGTTGTTCCTGAAATTCTAGCTTTGCCGTGCCGCCCAAAACTCGTTCTGCTTGCTGCGGGTCATTTACTCCGGGCAACTGCACGAGAATTTGGTCTTCTCCTACTGTTTGCACTAATGCTTCGGAAACGCCCAAACCGTTAACCCGGTTTTCGACAATCCGCCGCACTGCTTCTAACATTCCCTGGTCAATTTTGGGAATTGTGGGGGTAGTTTTTACCTGAATTGTGAGTTGCGACCCTCCTTGCAAGTCTAATCCTAGCCGTGTCGGAATTGTTACTATTACAGTAATGGCGGCGATGATTAGAACAAAAATTAGGGCTAATATTGAACGTTGTTTTTGCATATTTAATTATTAGTCATTGGTCAGTTGAGAGTTGTCAGTTGGCAGTTGGCGGTTGGCAGATTTTTGTCAACAGTCATCAGTCATCAGTCATCCGTCAACAGTCATCCGTCAACAGTCAACAGTCAACCAATGACTACTGACTAATCACTATTTATACTCGCAAAGCTACCATTTTTTGGACGGCTTCGACAATTTGAGTGGGCTGGACAATTGTCAGTCTTTCCAAATTGCCGTTGTAAGGTGTGGGAATATCTTGTGAAGACAGGCGCAAAACCGGTGCGTCGAGTTCGTCAAAAAATCGATCGCTGATTGAGGCAATTAGTTCGGCACCGATGCCTCCTGTTTTCATGCACTCCTCTACAATAATTACTTTGTGAGTTTTGCGAATGGATGCGCCAATTGTCTCCATGTCCAGGGGTTTGAGAGAAATTAGGTCGATTACTTCTGGATCGTAACCTTCTTTTACGAGTGCGGGCACGGCTTGCATGACGTGGTGCCGCATCCGGGAATAAGTCAGGATAGTGACATCTTTGCCCTCGCGCACGATTTCTGCTTTGTCCAGCGGCACTAAATATTCTGTTTCTGGCAAATTTTCTTTGAGGTTGTAAAGAAGGACGTGCTCGAAAAACAGAACGGGGTTGTCGTCGCGGATGGCTGATTTTAAGAGTCCTTTGGCGTTGTAGGGAGTCGAACAGGCGACTATTTTCAAACCCGGTACTGCTTGGAAATATGCTTCTAGGCGCTGGGAGTGTTCTGCGCCGAGTTGCCGGCCCACGCCGCCTGGCCCCCGAATTACCATTGGCATTTTGAAGTTGCCACCGGATGTGTAGCGCAGCATTCCGGCGTTGTTGGAAATTTGGTTGAAGGCCAGCAGCAAAAAGCCCATGTTCATGCCTTCGATGACCGGCCGCAGTCCCGTCATTGCTGCGCCTACTGCCATACCCGTAAAGCTATTTTCGGCGATCGGGGTGTCGAGCACTCTAAGTTCGCCGTATTTGTTGTATAGGTCTTTGGTGACTTTATAGGAACCGCCGTATTGACCTACGTCTTCGCCGAGTACGAATACGGCGGAGTCGCGGGCCATTTCTTCGTCTAACGCCTCGCGGAGGGCGTTGAACAATAAGGTTTCTGCCATAGGAGGTTAAGCAATGATTGCAGGAGGGTCAGATTAGCTTAGTTGCGGGAAGCCCCGCGCTCTAATGGTACTCCATTGAGCGTCGGGATGAAAGCGATCGAGTTTCTTAGGCTCGATGCCTCGCCGACGAGCAATTATATTCAAATTCAAAGAATGCAAGTAACTTTCAAGCTTCTTATCAACTCCTTTAAAACTTGTGTTTTTCCTATTTCTGTCTCACCATAATATGATTTAAGCAATTCAAACTCGTTATCCGAAAGCTAAAAAGTAATCTTTCTTACTACATTTACGGCCTTGTATATGGTATAATTATCGCATGATAACAGCGTACAAGTACAAACTACGTCCAAACAAAGCGCAAGCCCATCAAATTGATGAATGGCTTGAATTGTTGCGTAGACAGTACAACTATAGGTTGGGAGAGCGATTTAAGTGGTATGATTCTACTCGTTGTCCTCTTAACTTTTGCTCTCTTGTATCATGCAGCATTGCACCAATTGTTGAGCAACCTGAATATTACTGGCAGAAGAGAGACTTGCTCAAGACAAAACAGCTATTTCCTGAGTATAAAAAAATCCATTCACAGGTATTGCAGAATTGCGTTGAGAGAGTCAAGAAAGCTTTTGATAGGTATATCAAAGTAGACAAATCTGGTCATAGGTTTGGTAAGCCTAGATTTAAGGGTAGGGGTAGGTATCGCAGTTTTACCTATCCCCAAATGAAGCAGAATTGCATCAAAAGCAATCGCATCACATTACCAAAAATTGGTGATGTAAAAATTATTTTGCACCGTCCTATCCCCGATGGATTCAAGATAAAAACTGGACATATTGTCAAAGCTGCTGATGGTTACTATGTCACCTTGGCGCTACAAGATGAATCAGTACCAGCAATCAGCCCTGATATCAACACTGATTTATCTGTTGGTATTGATATGGGACTCAAACACTTTTTGATTACCAGTGAAGCTGAAACAGTACCTATTCCTCAATATGCAAGGAAAGCCCAAAAGCGTAAAAAGCATCTCAATAAAAGTGTTTCTCGCAAAAACAAGGGTAGCCATCGCAGACGTAAATCTGGTAAACGCCTTGCTAAGCATCACCAAAAAGTGAGTAGGCAGCGCAAAGATTTCCACTTCAAGACTTCAAAACAATTGCTCGACAAGTATGATGTAATTGCCTATGAAGATCTGAATATCAAAGGTTTGGCTATAACCAGAATGAGCCAATCAATTCTGGATGCTGGATGGGGTGAATTTCTGTCTATTTTAATCGTAAAAGCCGAGAATGCTGGACGAATTACAATAGCTGTAAATCCATACGGCACAAGTCAAAACTGTTCTAATTGTGGTCAAAAAGTCCCCAAAACAATTGCAGATAGATGGCATAGTTGCCACGTCTGCGGCTTGGAATTGGACAGAGACGTAAATGCCGCAATTAATATCAAAAACATTGCTGTCGGGCGGACAGTGATTAAAGCTCAGCGTGTAACCGAACCGATAGGTGGTGTTGCCCAGAAGCCCACTCTATACTCGTCCGCGAGTTAGGGCTGGGAGTCGTCACAATCTTAACCTTTTGGGGGTATGGATAATTAATATTTTCAATGTATTCAGTCAGAATGAATTTTACAGTCATTTAGTTTGAGTTTTCTTTACATTTCAGAAAAATGTTTTTGCAATAAATCGTGAATAAATCGGTAGCGCCGATCGCCCGTTTTTTGCAGCAACAAGCGATCGGTTGCAGCATCGAGAAAACGCCTGTAATCCCAAGGAATGTAGCCCTTCGACCACAGCACGAGGTGCAATATAAACCTTTCAATTCCCGGAATTCCCGGCAACAAAGCACTAATTACCGCAGCAACAGCACCGGCAATTAATCCCCAAATCGACCCGGAGACTAGGGTTGCAATTAATCCCAAAATCACCCAAATCAGCCCGCCAACGAGCTTAACTCCCAACTGATACTTGCGCCGTTCCTCGTCTGTTTGCAGCCAGCTAGAGGGTATGCGATCGAGGTAAAATTCTTGAATTCCTTGCTGTTCCATTCTTCTAGCCAACCATCCCAGCCAGTGGCGAATTTGTTCCGGCCGCAGTTCCTTACCTCTGGGATACTGCTTGACTTCCCCGGTCATTTGGTGGCGAATATAGGCAGTTAACAGATATTTGCGCTGTTCTTCTGCAGAATTTATGCGCTTCCAAGATTCGATTAAAATATCTTCATAAGCCAGAGCCATCATGCTCAAAAGCAAGGGAACTTTTGCTAATTTCAACAACTCCGGCTCGCGCTCAATGCTGTACCAAAGTTCGCGGCTTCGGGCTTCTAGCAGATAATTTTGAATTTGAGTTTCTGTTAAAGGTTTCAATAAAACCGCTGCTTGCAGGCGAAATCTAGTATCGCAGTTTTTGTAAGCTTCAAAACTGCTGCAAGCTACTAAATGTTTGGGTTTCAATTCGCTTTCAACAAACTGATTGATTGCGTGAATGCAGATATTTTGGCGGTGGGTTTCTACTTCGTCCAAGCCGTCGAGGAGAGGTAGCAATTTTTGTTCGGCAAGCCATTTTTTGCCGACAGCAGGAGAGATGCGGTATTTGAACTGAAGTTGAGCAATTAACCAATCTGCGATCGCCCCGGATTCTGCTTTCCACGATCCGAGTTCAAACAGCACTGGTACTGGCAAACTAGCATCTTTTTGGGCGCGGGAAACTAACACCCGAGCTAATTCTAGCAGCGTCGTAGTTTTGCCGGAACCCGCCGCTCCCAAAATTACCAATTTACCGCCGCTGCGATCGAATACTTTAGCAACGCTTGCTTTGGGAGGAAGCCGAAAACTCGGACGGTTGCCGGCTTTGACTTCCACATCCCAACAGCGGTTAACACCCGTTGGCGGCGAGTCTTGGCTGAGGTTAGCCAGTACAGCAGCGTGCAAAGACTGGGCGAGGGCTGCTTGGACTTCCTGCTTCACCTCCTCCAACAATCGATCGCGGGGCGGTTGTAATCTCAGAGGAATGAATCTTGACATTTTAGTTACCTCGCGCTGAACGCTTACCTTGCCAGATTTACGCGAAAATGATCCAGAGCAAGATTACCATCAGTACAGGCGTCCAGTATATATTGGCTCAAATTATTGCGGCAATTATCCATGTAAAATTTTATATAAAAATCCTGACCCAGCCGCTCCCACTAGGTATTTCCACTATAAATTAACTGGCGATCGCCCCAACTCCCAAACAAAAACTATTAGTATAAATACAGAGAGGTCAATTATGCCATTTACTTCTACCCAAATCATCATCACAGGCTTAGCAGGAGTGGCAACAGCGGTAGGAGTTGCTGTTGCCACTATACAGTCGGGTGCGATGAAACAATCCAATCCTCCCCTTGCAGAATCGCCGGCATCCACCAAAAACCAGATTGCAGCGGTGGCGGCGAACAACCCCGAATCTGGGCAACCAGAACCTCTGCAAGCACTAACCCAGCCTGCAGAATCTGCCCCATCTCCATCTCAACCAGCCAAAACCCCAGCAGTTCAACCCTCGGTAGTTGCAGAAGTCTCTGGGCCAAAAGTTGGACCAGTAGTTGTCACACCGCCAAATTCGGGTTGCAAAATCACGCAGGCTGTAGTCAGCGATCCCAATCCACCGCTAAATGTGCGATCGAGCCCGCAAGTAAGGGACAGCCAAATAGTAGGAAAACTTAATAATAATACCTTTGTTTCCGTCGCCGAAGAACAAAACGGCTGGTTGCGAATTACCGATCCGCCCGGTTGGATTGCCAAAAACCGCACAGAAAGCAGTTGTTCTAACGTCAACCAGCCGATTAATTTTCTCCCGGGAGGAGATGAGGCGATCGTCAAAGGTCGAATTATCGGCGGCGGCAGTCATTCTTACATAATTCGCGCCACTAAGGGTCAAACTCTGACTGTTAGGAATCGGAAAGATGTTTTCCCCCAAATTATAGCTCCGGGTGGCAAACTTTTAGCAGGAAATCCTTATGAAGGCAATGAAACAGAGTGGACTGGAAAAGTGCCAGTTACTGGCAATTACACATTACAACTCGACTCAAATTTCCGGGGGTACGAATACGAATTTTTAGTACAACTGCGATAAATGTGCACGTTCCTAGTAAGGACTTTAGTCTTGATTCTTAACCTTAACTATTCTTAACAGTTTTTAATAATAAGTCAGAGACGAAGGAGCTCAGCTTTTTCAATACTATGCTGCTAATACAGACAATGATGAAATAAACAAAAAAAGTCACCGCAAAATCCACTCCTGAGATGAGCTTGAATAAACTCAGCAATGTACCATGAACTAGATATAGTTCAAAAGAGTTTTCGCCTAAAAAGTTGAGAAAGGTAAAGCGAATTTTGAATTTCCCTAATAAGATTATTAACCCAATTATCAAAGTAGCGAAGGAAATACCTATAATAACGTGAGCAATAATATCAATTATAAGAGAATAAATGTTGGCGGCATTAGCACTGGGGGATTTAATCCATACCCATAAATGTAAACCTACAATACCAAAGGATAGATATAAAGTAAAAGTTTCAATATAATGATTGAGGTGTTTTTTTATGTAAGCAAAAATACTAGATATTTTTGGCTTTTCCCCTGCGAGTAAATTTTCCAACTTTTCAATAATTATTTTGGAGTTTGCCGCTATCCAACAACCAAACGGAAAACTAAAAGGATTATTATGCCAGGTGTCACTTACTGGTAAAATACAGACAACTATTCCCGTTAAGAAAAAATAAAATATTTTAGATTTATTCAATTTATTCACACTAAAAATTACATAAGTAATGCAATACCAAAAAAGAATATATACTATAAACCACATATTCATATCTAAACTTGAGGGAGCCAAAAATATATTGAGTAACTTATTCCCCACACTACTTCTTTTATTTAATATAAAATAATCAAATATTAGAATTTTACAAGTCATGGCTAAGATAAATGGTATGTAAACTCTCATTACTCTTTTGGAAAAAAAGTTATTTAATCCTTTTTTTTCAATAGATAGAAAAATTCCATATCCCGAAAGTACCAAAAAAATAGCTACACTGGGAAAACCTAGGTGATGAAAAAGAGAGAAATAACCCGGATAGCCCTGAATCTGAGCTACATGAGTAACAATGATGATCAGGATGGCAATTCCTTTCATTTGATTAGTCTGTAAAATTGATAAGGGTTGCTCTCTTACACTTTTTCTGAAGCTAATTAAAATTAAGAGAGACAAAATAGTAAGTATAGTTAATATACTCCTATTGTCTATTGAATTATTAACTGCCCAAGCTAGTAAATTTTGATTCACAAACCAATAACTAAACATAAAATGCTCCTGTGGAATTTTATATAAGTAGGTGGGGGCAAATAAACTTGGCCTGCTCGTCACAGAATGTAAAGCTATCATAACTGCCAGCGATTGCTTTCCTTCAGATAGCTGTACAGGAAAAGAAACTGCTTCTAGTCTATACGCTCACGGCACAAGCGGTTACTATAATCAAGGAATTGCCCCAAGCGATATATCAAGAATTGCAAACTTCTGCCAATCTTCCGAATCAAAGTGCCACCATTCAGTTGTTATACCGATAAATCCCTGTTTTTTCATTGCATCCTTAAGCACTTGACGATTTTTCCGAGATTCCGCGCTGCCGCCTTGATAATCTCCGTGAGCTTTTTCGGTAAAATCATCGTAAGGTGTTGGCATTTCTAATTCTTTGCCGGTGCGATCGACTAAAGTCAAATCAATAGCAGCACCGCGATTGTGCCGCGAACCCCTAGCAGGATTAGCAACATAGCGCGGATCTGGCATAACTTCCCACATTTGCTTTGTCACAGAGAAAGGTCTGTAGCAATCGTAAACTTTCAAACCCAATCCAATTTTTTCCAAATCTGTTTGAACTAGGGCTAACTTTTGAGCAACCGAACTTCTCAAGGCGCATTTGGATATAGGGTAAAGTTTTCGTTTCAAGAAATTGTTAGTAGTGGCGTATCGGATATCGAGGCGAATGTTGCGATTTACGGTGCGGATGTCAACCAGGCGCGCCCAACTGGGAAGTTGACTCATGAAAATAGTGTCAGGTACTATTGGGTTGGGTTCTGGTTGGGGAATTTGCACTTGTGGCGGCTCCTGGGCGCGGACAAAGGTTGTATGGTGCAGACCGATCGCACATAGCAACACTAGCATAAATGCGATCGGGTATTTTCCAAAACGATTAAATTTCATAGCTGTTGGGATTGTGAGTGTTAAAAAGTAGATTGAGGTCGTTGTTCTATGCTATAACCAATATTATGATGTCGCCGTGACAGCAAGGGGAGCTATGAAAACTGCAATTTCACTTCCAGATTTAGTTTTTGAAGAAGCCGAGGCTTTGGCTAGTCAGTTAGGGTTATCACGCAGTGAGCTTTATACAAAAGCATTGCAGGCGTATCTGCGGCGACACAACCGCGATCGAATATCGAATTTTGAGCAAATTAAATCAAGTCTATTCTGAAGAGTCCTCTGAACTATATCCTGTCTTGGTAAAGATGCAATTTATGTCCTTACCCCATGAGGATTGGTAATGTATCGCGGAGAAATTTGGTGGCTAAATTTACCCTCTCCAGTTGCTTCAGTCTTACTCGTTTCTGGTACGAATAATTAGTATGATTGAACCGCGAAGACGCGAAGGACACGAAGGAAGAAGTCATATCAAATCCGTTGGTATCGGAATTATTTATCTCTCTATTCTCTGACTCTGCGCCCTCTGCGCCCTCTGCGGTTTAATTATTCAGAAATAATTGTAAACGATTTTAGGCAACTGGCACTATTAGTAAGGTGCGTCAGAATACTAAACCCTCGATAATTGCTCTAGAACTTCGTCTGACGCACCCTACAAATCGATGGTCGTGTGACACGCTTGCCCAGCGTCCAGTTTTTAAATTCCCAAGCGCTGATACACTAAATCTAAGTGCCTCAGTTGATACTGCGGATCGAAACAATCATCAATTTCTTTGGTTGTCATCTTAGCTGTTACCCGATCGTCCTTAGCAATTAAATTGTAGAAATTGCCGCCCGGTTTGTTCCAAGCTTCGTGAGCACAAGATTGCACAATTTTGTAAGCGTCTTCGCGGCTGGTGCCTTTTTCTACTAAGGCTAACATCACGCGCTGGCTGAAGATGACTCCGCCGTAAAGGTTCATGTTTCGCTTCATATTTTCGGGATAGACTAGCAGGTGTTTTACTAAGTCTGTGGTTTCTACTAACATGAAGTGAGTTACTGTAGAACTGTCGGGCAAAATCATCCGTTCTACGGAACTGTGAGAGATGTCTCGTTCGTGCCAAAGTGCAACGTTTTCTAAGGCTGCGACGGCGTTGGCGCGGACGATTCTCGCCATCCCTGTGAGTCTTTCCGATCGAATCGGGTTGCGTTTGTGGGGCATGGCGGATGAGCCTTTTTGCCCTTTGGCAAAGAATTCTTCGACTTCGAGAACGTCGGTGCGTTGCAGGTTGCGGATTTCTACTGCAAAACGCTCGATCGATGCTGCTAAAAGTGCTAAGGTTTGGACGTATTCGGCGTGTCGATCGCGCGAAATGACTTGAGTGGATGCGGTATCGGGTTCGAGTCCGAGGTTTTGACAGGCGATCGCTTCAATTCGCGGATCGATATTAGCATAGGTTCCGACTGCGCCGGAGATTTTGCCGACTGCTATGGACGATCGCAAATTCACTAATCGGGCGCGGCTGCGAAAGACTTCTGCCAGCCATCCTGCTAGTTTAAAGCCAAAGGTGATGGGTTCGGCGTGAATTCCGTGCGATCGGCCAACCATGACGGTATTGCGATGTTGTTGAGCCTGATAGCGAATAGCTTGACTCAATTCTTCGACACGTTCTAACAAGATATTGACGCTAGCGACTAATTGCAGCGCCAAAGCGGTATCGAGCACGTCGGAACTGGTTAAGCCGAGGTGAATGTAGCGGCCGGCATCGCCCACATATTCGTTGACATTTGTCAAAAAGGCGATCATGTCGTGGCGGACTTCGGCTTCTATTTCGAGGACTCGTTTGGGGTCAAAATTAGCTTTAGCTTTGATTTCTTCGACTGCGGCGGCGGGGATGTAGCCGAGTTCGGCTTGAGCTTCGCAGACAGCGATTTCTACTTGCAGCCAGCTTTTCAGTTTGGCGGTTTCAGTCCAGATGTTGCCCATTTCGGGCAAGGTGTAGCGCTCTATCACGGTGGGAGTTGGGGAATGCGATCGTCCTATTGTACCTCTGCGAGGCCTCCGTCTTGAGTCGGGATGGGGAATTTGGGGCGATCGAACTTTCGAGATATGTGACACATCGTCCGTAGACTGATAGTCCGCAGAGACTGAAAATTGGCAGATGAGTCGATCGAAACAGAAGATTCTGCGTGTTTTAGGTCATCTCGTCTGAGATGTTGCGAGTTATCATAGATATATGTAGCAATGCAGAAGATTTTGAATTTCTGGGTTCCCTTTGTTGTAATTTCTATTTATATGATTCAAACGAACGTTCCTAATTCACAAGAGCTATTAATTTCAGCTTTACTTGGGGTTACTTTACCTGGGCTTTTGCTGGCATACAGGCTGAATATTTTTAATTTCTTAAAAAAATATAAATGATAAATATAAAATTATTATACCTTCATTCTCAGTGCTTGTTTTTCCGTTCTTGTTTCCACTACTTTTGATTCACCCACTTCCTGGCTCTTTATCATCAGTTATTCCTGTTTCTACTTTTATAATTGGGCAATTATTAGCAGAAGCAAATAATAAAAAAATGAACTCCGATAGAGAAAAAGCTGCAATTCACGTACTTTATCGCAAATTACTCAGCAATTCTACGATAGCCAACGAAAACAAATCTCATATCAAAGATTTTAGAAAACACAAATCTTATGCCACACTACTAGACAAGCTAAAAAAAATGGAAGACATAAAAGCAGAGTTAATTAAATTAGAAACTTTTCAGGGCCTAATCCCATTAGAAATGCAGTTGACTAATTCTCAGATATTTACCTCGGCTGACTCATGTGAGAAATTAATTGACAATTTTAATACAAAACTCAACAAGATAACACAACTCAGCCAGATAACAAGGGATGAAAAACAAGAATATGAATTTTCTCCTCCCAAGAGAGATATTGTTGAGAGGCTATCAGAACATACAGACGATTTTTTAGAAGATGAGGCTGAATTTTCAAAGGCTGTGTATCAGATAACAGACTTTTTTATGTAAATACATTAATGATTGCATAATGCCTAAAAAGATTAGAGAATTGAAAAACATATTGCTAAAAGCAGGATTCGTTTGCCAACCAGCAAAAGGCAGTCATAGTAAGTGGAAGCATCCCAAATTAACCAAGGCTATTATCATAGCTGGTAAAGACGGAAATGATGCTAAACTATATTTAGAGAAGTTAGTCAACGAAACAATTGAGGTGCTTAGGCAAATCGAAGCAGAGGAGACAGAACTATGAAATATACAGTTGTTATCCAATGGTCAGAAGAAGATCGGTGCTTTGTCGTGTTTTTGCCTGAATTTGAAGATGTAATGCAGCCGGTAACTCACGGAGATTCTTATGAAGAAGCTATCTACAATGCGCGAGAGGTACTGGAGTTACTAATCGAGAGTTGTCAAGCTGAAGGTAAACCATTACCAGCAACTAAGAAGCTAGAACGATTATTTCAGGCTGCATAAATCTCTTCAAAGCAATATCATTCAAATATGGAATAAGTGCAAAACCGATACACTCTGCTAAACGGGGCGTTCGAGTTGTGCTTTGATCCTTTCAAACTTCTTAACAATATCAAGAGAGTACAGTCGTTCCGAACACTGACTGCAAACATAGGCGCGAACTTTGAGCGTTACTGCTTTTCCGCCTCCTTTGATTTTCTCATTTACTTCTTTTTCTACTATGGGCCCGGCACAGGCCGGGCATCTCTCAAAAGGCAGCAACTTTATCTCCTTACACGGTGGCTGAACCAGCCTTTATCACAGTACGCTGTAACGAGCACAGCCCACTTTGTCTCTTCATTATATGCCCAGACACTATTAACTTTAACACCACTCTTGGTGATGCCGTTGATCGAGCAAGTAGGATTATAATAACGTCTGTAGGAAAAATTTTCTTCAATCAGGGTGCCACGCAGCGCTGAATAAATAACGCCTTCCACCAGAAGGTCACATTCTTCAATGCGCTCTCTTGCATGTCCTGAAACACAGATGCGACCAGCTTTAATTGCCTCTACGGTCAACTTATGCAGCTTTGATTTACCTGTTCCCATTTTGGCTCCTTTTTTGGCACAACTATCCCGCAGAATATAGAATTCACGCTGGATGTTATAAGAGCATGGGTGCTAGGTAGGCTACGTCATAAGTACCTGTGAGTTGTTTTTAAGTTGTCTCTTTAATCATAACGCTCTTTACTGGATGTGTCCAACTTTATCGCTAAACAATTATGGCTTGTGCAAAAAACCGAATAACTATAAATCGGTACATTACTCGGGATGATGGGATTTGTGGTTTTGACGACTCTCCAAGCTGTCTGCCTAAATACCCACCCGAAAAAACGCCCCCCACTGCCGATATTCCTGATTTAAAATACTGTTCCGCTTTTGGCGAAACCCCAGAATCAGCTTTGCAGGAACTACAGATTGCTAAAACAGCATGGCCCGAAGCTGCAACCACTGCGGGAAAACCCATTCCCGAACCAAAATATCGACCTGCAATATATCAACTTACGACTTGAAAAACGATCGCCAATCCACCTTACCTTATTGCATCCGATCGATCGTCCGATACTGCACCGCCTCCCCCACATGATTCGTTTTCAAGCTTTCATCCCCCGACAAATCAGCAATAGTTCTAGCAACCTTCAAAATTCGATCGCTAGCCCTCGCCGACAGCCCCAACTTCCGAATCGCCATCTCCAATAAATTCCGAGAAGCCTCATCCAACTGACACCATCTGTTAATGTGACTGCTTTGCATCTCCGCATTACAGCGCAAACTAGATTCCGACTGAAAACGGCGAGTAGCGAGCTCTCGCGCCCGCTGCACCCTCACCCGCACCGGTTCCGACTCCTCCCCCGTCGGCTGTCGCGTAATTTCCTCGGGTTTCAAACGATTAACCGCCACTTGCAAATCAATCCGATCCATCAAAGGCCCCGAAAGTTTGGCCCAATATTGCTCCCTCTTTTGCGGCGAACAAGTACACGGTTGAATCGAATCGCCGTAATAACCGCAAGCGCAAGGATTCGTACTCGCCACTAAAGTGAATTGCGCCGGAAACATCACCGATTGTCTAGTTCGAGAAATCGTCACATAACCATCTTCCAGCGGTTGCCGCAAAAACTCCAAAACATCTCTTTTAAACTCAGTTAACTCATCCAAAAAAAGAATGCCGCGATGTGCTAAAGAAATTTCACCCGGACGCGGAAAACTGCCGCCACCTACCAAAGAAGGTCCCGATGCCGAATGGTGAGGACTGCGAAATGGCCGATCGCCCACCAAGCTTCCCTTATCCTTCAACAACCCAGCCACCGAATGAATTTGAGTCACATCCAAAGCTTCATCAAAAGTCAGCGGCGGCAAAATACCCGGCAAACGCCTCGCCAACATAGTCTTACCGCTCCCTGGCGGCCCCACAAAAATTAAATTGTGTCCCCCCGCCGCCGCAATTTCCAAAGCCCGCCGCGCGTGAATTTGCCCCTTTACATCCTTTAAATCTAAACCCGGAAACCGCGTTTTTGCTAACTCTTCTCGACCGTTTACTTCTACAGGCGAATAAACTTCAGGATTGTTCAAAAAATTAGTAACTGCAAAAATATTCTCAAAACCATAAACAGATATTCCGTGTACCAAAGCCGCTTCCTGCGCGTTACCAGCCGGTACAACCAAGCCCGAAATACCCATTTTTTGAGCAGCCGCCGCGATCGGCAAAACCCCAGCCACAGGTCGCAAACTTCCATCTAAAGAAAGTTCCCCTAAAAACAAATAATCTCCCAAAAGTTCACCGCTGACTTGTTCCGATGCTGCTAAAATGCCAATGGCGATCGGCAAATCAAAACTCGGCCCCTCCTTCCGCAAATCCGCCGGAGTCAAATTAATCACAATACTCCGCATCGGAAAAGCATATCCCGAATTTTTCAGCGTAGCCCTAACCCTTTCCTTAGCTTCTTGCACCGCAGAATCTGGCAATCCCACAACCACAATTTTCGGTAGCCCCCCCGACACATCAGCCTCAACACCAACCTTTACCGCGTCAATTCCTACGATCGATGCACTCCACACCCTAGCAAGCATTTTTCTTTATCCTTAATTTGCCTGTCCCTGATTCATCATCTATTATGATTAACAATGACTAATGAATATCGGAAGAGGCAAGAAAAACTTTTCCTTGCCTCTTCTTTTTCTCCTCTTTCCTCTCTCCTGCTGGGTCTTCCCTCTTCCCTCTTCCCCTTCTCCCTTCCCACTTGGGCCTTCCCTCTTCCCACTTCCCCTTCTCCCTTCCCACTTGGGCCTTCCCTCTTCCCACTTCCCACTTGGGCCTTCTTCCTTCTTCCTTCTTCCTTCTTCCTTCTTCCTTCTTCCTTCTTCCTTCTTCCTTCTTCCTTCGTTAACACCCATGACAACTCAAGAAACGCTTTTCAGCAAAATCATCCGCAAAGAGATTCCCGCAGACATCGTTTATGAGGACGACTTGGCCCTCGCCTTCAGAGATATCAATCCGCAAGCACCCGTCCACATCCTCGTCATTCCCAAACAGCCTATTGCCAAATTAGCCGATGCCGAGTCGGAAGATCATGCTCTCATGGGACACCTGCTGCTGACTGTCAAGCGCGTAGCAGAACAACTCGGACTTAGCAACGGCTATCGCGTCGTCATTAATAGCGGCAGCGACGGCGGCCAAACTGTAGACCACCTGCACCTTCACATTCTCGGCGGACGGCAGATGAAGTGGCCCCCAGGCTAAAGGCTAAGTTTTACGCAGAACTTGCGGACTCATCCTCAGAAACCCGGTTGATTTCTATTGCCCAGCGCTTCAGAAACCGGGTTTCTTTTTTCGTCAATAAACACGGTTGATTTGCTCTTATTGAGAATGCAGCCCGATCGCACTAGAAACCCGGTTGTCAGTATTCTCCCGATACAAATTTACCCTCGCAGAATCCACCGATTATATGTGAATAAATATTAAAAATCATCTCTTCAAGACCTAATTAAGAGATATTTAAATAGAAAGGATATCGACCTGAACAAAAAAAATGCTCTAACTGCTGAACCAACCTACAGACAATAAATTCAGTTCTTCAGGTCGCTATATTTAAGCAGTTTGGTGTGTAATATTACTTTGTAAAAAACTACAAAAGTTTACGAAGAATTAAGTTTTTGTAAAAGTTTGTAAAATGTTTAAATTGTCAGCAGAAATCCCTTGGCAAACAAAAGTGAATGGTGTTACTAATAGAAGCGTGGGGCATCCCCACAACGAACCTTGAAAATTCAATTAAGCAATCATAAACCAAATGACAACAACCGTAGAGCGTCGCGAAAGCGGCAACGTTTGGGAACGGTTCTGCGAGTGGGTAACTAGCACCGAGAACCGCATTTATGTGGGTTGGTTCGGCGTCTTGATGATTCCCACCTTGATCAGCGCCACCGTCTGCTACATCATCGCCTTCATCGCTGCTCCTCCTGTGGACATCGACGGCATCCGCGAACCAGTTGCAGGTTCCTTGATGTACGGCAACAACATCATTACTGGTGCTGTTGTTCCTTCATCGAATGCTATAGGCTTGCACTTCTACCCCATCTGGGAAGCGGCTTCCTTAGACGAATGGTTGTACAACGGCGGCCCCTACCAATTGGTAGTTTTTCACTTCCTGATTGGCATTTTCTGCTACATGGGTCGTGAATGGGAATTGTCCTACCGCTTAGGTATGCGTCCTTGGATCTGCGTCGCTTACTCTGCACCAGTGGCAGCAGCAACCGCAGTATTCTTGATTTACCCGATCGGACAAGGCAGCTTTTCTGACGGTATGCCCTTGGGTATCAGCGGCACATTCAACTTCATGATAGTGTTCCAAGCTGAGCACAACATCCTGATGCACCCCTTCCATATGTTGGGAGTTGCTGGTGTCTTCGGCGGTGCTCTGTTCTCCGCCATGCACGGTTCCTTGGTAACATCTTCTTTGGTTCGCGAAACAACCGAAACAGAATCTTTGAACTACGGTTACAAATTCGGTCAAGAAGAAGAAACCTACAACATCGTCGCAGCCCACGGCTACTTCGGTCGTTTGATTTTCCAATACGCGAGCTTTAACAACAGCCGTTCTTTGCACTTCTTGTTAGGTGCATGGCCAGTTGTCGGTATCTGGTTTACCTCTTTGGGTATTTCCACGATGGCGTTTAACTTGAACGGTTTCAACTTCAACCAATCGGTTATCGACTCGCAAGGTCGCGTCATCAACACTTGGGCTGATGTCATCAACCGCGCTAACTTGGGTATGGAAGTAATGCACGAGCGCAACGCTCACAACTTCCCCCTCGACTTGGCCGCCGGTGAAGTCACCCCAGTAGCAATGGTTGCTCCTTCCATCAACAGCTAAATTTAGCTTTTGATTTAACAAAAAGCGCTCCTAGAAATAGGGGCGCTTTTTGTTTTGGCAAGTAGAATTTGATATAGCCTTTCTCAGTAACATGAGGTGCACGCTTGATAAGCGGGCATAGAGCATAGGGCATAGGGCATAGGGCATAGGGCATAGGGCATACCTCACTTTATTGAGAACTGCTGTAGATTTTTTTCTGTTAAATCCGTTAAATCAGTTAAATCCCATACACTGCGCGTTGCCCAGCTTCCTTCTTCCTGATTAATCTGATATATTAATTAGGAATTATTATTTTTGGCAATCATCAAAGTGGCGATATTTAACAGGCACAAATTTGAAAAACTCGTGGTTCATAAATCCAAAACATTAGCCTGGGCGATCGCGTTTTTTAGCGGTATTTTAATGGCATTGACAACCGCACCAGTAAATGCTTGGCTATTGGCTTGGGTAGCCCTAGTTCCCCTCTGGATTTTGGTTGTTAGTTATCAAAGACCAAAGCAAGAAGTAAAACAACCAAAATTCTTTTTTCTTCCTGCTTCATTCTTCCTTCTTCCTTCACTCTGGGGAATTGGCTATCACGGATTAGCTTTATCTTGGATTATGGGAATTCACCCGATGACTTGGTTGGGAGTTCCTTGGTGGCCGAGTTTGGCGATCGCACTTTTTTGCTGGGCATTCATCACCCTCTGGGGAGCCGCCTTAGTCGCCGTTTGGGCGTGGCTATTTGTAATTCTCAACTCCCTCACTTTACCCGGCAAAAATTCAATTCTTATTCTTAACTCCCCCCCTTTACAAGGGGGGGCTGGGGGGGGTAGCTCCGATCTTATTCTTAACTCCCCCCCTTTACAAGGGGGGGCTGGGGGGGGTAGCTCCGATCTTATTCTTAACTCC
>Ga0247770_1000196_pt1 | contig 56904 bp, 48 predicted proteins | sample UWRJL136409B6_FD_179943 | JGI IMG/M metagenome (GOLD analysis project Ga0247770, IMG submission 179943) | Plant litter microbial communities from Arlington Agricultural Research Station in Wisconsin, United States - UWRJ-L136-409B-6 | ecosystem: Environmental > Terrestrial > Plant litter >...
AAATAATCGAATTAAGTTGATTATGCGACAAGGATATGGCTTTTCTAATTTTGACAATTTTCGAGCTCGTGTATTAGCTTGCTTTTCTAATTAGATAAAAATATCACCGTAAGTTCCAGAGAGCCACCATTCCAACTCAGTCCGGCTTTATTCAACTGCTCTTTGACTGGATAAGTTTTTCCATAAATAACAATGTTAACTCGTTGCTCAATGCTTCTCGACACTGTTAAATTAACGCTGCTTTCAATTGTTTTTAGTTGTTGAACTGTCTGTGGGCACGGATTTCTTAACGGGTGTTCACCAGCAAAATTAGCAGAAATTTTGCCCCAAGCTGAAGTATCCCACTTCAAGACATCATTGGTGTAATCTTTATTTTTTAACCAACTTAATGCCCTTTCAATTAAGTTAAATATTTCTTCGTTATTTTCATTTCGTTCCAAATTTGTCCACAGATTCTTGCTTCTAACCCACAGAATAGCTGTTTCCGAAGCGGAATAAATAGGTATGTTCCTACCTTGATTGTTGAGATGAGCTAGGGCATGAACAATTGCTAAAAATTCTGCGAGTTCCTTCGTGCCATTTGACATGGGACGCTTGTGAAAAATTACTTTCCTGGTTGCTGTATGCACGCCTCTGTATTCAACATCACCCGGATTACCAATACATGAAGCCTCGACGCAAATACTATCTATGATCGGTTTACTTACAGGCATAATTTTTCCTCTTGCCTTAGATTGATATTTTCCACAAAGTTGGTGGATGAGATTTATAGGCAATTACAAAAAACATTGTGACATCGTTCCAAAAATTCTGCGTCTGCTTCCTCAAACTCGACATTTGTCAATCCTAAATCGGCAATTTTTTGCTGAGCTTGCCGCAACATTCCCGCAGCAAAGTCAGTTCCCAAAACACTGGCTGCAGAACCAACAGCCTCCGCGGCCGCAATCGCCGCTAAACCTGTTCCGGTGGCGATATCTAGAACAAGCTTGCCCGATCGCACTTTTGCCAATTCTACTAACCGAGTTGCAGCCTGTTTGTGAAATTCATTCTCGTAGTCGGGGCGGTTGTTGAAGTCATTGAGAATCTGCTGTTTGTAGGCACTTAGCGGGTCAGTCATGCCGAATTACTGGTTTAACTTACTACATTGTGGCAGTTATGGTCGATCGCGACTCTCGTCCCAGGTGACATCAGGCGGCAATCTCTACAATGCCCGCAAATGTATGCAAAACCGCTACCGAGTATCCACTCCCCGGCAACAAACACCCGCCCAACTCGGCTCGCGAAGCTGTAATCCGCTACAATCTGTGTTTGGTAAAGAATTTTTACAAGTTCACAGCCCTTTACAGCCTTTTCGGCTTGTACTACCCAACCTGCGTGAAAATATGGATTTTGCTACTCTTGCCGCCCAGCTAAATGCTGGAACTATCTTACCGGAGGGAATTGTCATCATCACCCTCTTGGTGGTTCTCGTCGGCGATTTAATCGTAGGCCGGAGTTCCTCGGGTTGGACTCCCTACGTTGCCGTTGCGGGTTTGCTGGCCGCCGTCGCTGCTTTGTTTTTGCAGTGGGATAACACGGATACCATCTCGTTTCTGGGCGGTTTTAACAGCGATGCCTTGAGTTTAGTGTTTCGCGCAATTATCGCTTTGACTACGGCTGTCACTATTTTGATATCCGTCCGCTATGTACTGCAAACGGGTACTGCTTTAGCGGAATTTATCGGCATTTTGCTGACCGCTACTTTGGGGGGAATGTTCCTCAGCGGCGCTGATGAATTGGTGATGATTTTTATTTCGTTGGAAACTCTGAGTATCTCGTCTTATTTGCTGACGGGTTACACAAAACGCGACCCGCGTTCCAATGAAGCTGCTTTGAAATATTTGTTAATTGGGTCGTCTTCTTCGGCAGTGTTTCTCTACGGGCTTTCGCTGCTGTACGGGTTGTCTGGCGGCGAAACTAAGCTGAGTGCGATCGCGGCTAACCTTTCTACTGTGAATGAAGGTCAATCTCTCGGTTTGGTGATTGCTTTGGTTTTTGCGATCGCCGGAATCGCCTTCAAAATCTCTGCAGTTCCCTTCCACCAATGGACACCTGACGTTTACGAAGGTTCTCCTACACCCGTTGTTGCCTTCCTTTCTGTCGGTTCCAAAGCAGCCGGTTTTGCCCTAGCCATCCGCTTGTTAACAAGTGCTTTCCCCGCACTTACCGAACAGTGGCACTTCGTATTCACGGCCTTAGCCATTCTCAGCATGGTGTTGGGAAATGTGGTTGCCCTCGCCCAGACTAGCATGAAGCGGCTTTTGGCTTATTCGTCGATCGCCCAAGCTGGTTTTGTAATGATTGGTTTGGTTGCAGGCACAGAAGCCGGTTACTCCAGCATGATATTTTATCTGTTGGTTTACGTGTTTATGAACTTGGGCGCTTTCGCCTGCATCATTCTGTTCTCCCTGCGGACTGGAACCGACCAAATTAGTGAATACTCGGGTTTGTATCAAAAAGACCCGCTGCTAACTTTAACGTTGAGTATTTGCCTACTTTCTCTCGGCGGAATTCCGCCCCTGGCTGGATTTTTCGGCAAAATTTATCTGTTCTGGGCAGGCTGGCAAGCTGGACTTTACGGCTTAGTTATCCTGGGATTAATTACCACCGTGGTTTCGATTTACTACTACATCCGTGTTGTTAAGATGATGGTAGTGAAGGAACCTCAAGAGATGTCAAACGCGGTGAAAAATTATCCCGAAGTTCGCTGGAACCTTCAGGGAATGCGGCCTTTGCAGGTCAGCGTTGTACTCACGTTAGTGGCGACCAGTTTGGCGGGAATTTTATCTAATCCTTTGTTTAATTTGGCCAACGATTCTGTTACCAAAACTCCCATGTTGCAGTCAGCATTGAGTCACGTTATACCGATTTCGGCGGCGAAAGTTGATTCTAATTTGTTGTCTCGCCGGGATTAAGTTTACCTGGTTTTGAAATAGTGGAAAGCGCCTGACTTTTTGAAGTTGGGCGTTTCTTTTTTGCTGTGATATACTGTTAATTAGGATTTTTAACCGCAGATTAACGCAGATTAACGCAGATTAACGCAGATAAAAGTTAGTACAGAGGCAACAATGTTAGTACAAAGTAAGAAAAAAATTTATTCTCCAGATGAGTACCGGGAGTTAGAGGAAACTGCTGAGTTTAGAAATGAATACCGCGATGGAGAAATTGTACAAATGACTGGTGGTAGTATTAATCACAGCCAGATAATCGGTAATATTTATGCGTTCTTAAAATCTGCTTTGCGGGGAAAGAATGCCAGACCATTTATGAGCGATTTGCGGTTGTGGATTCCTCGGTATCGACGCGGGACTTATCCAGATGTGATGGTAGTTGAAGGAGAATTAGTTTGCACAGAGGGACGGAAAGATGAAATACTCAATCCTGTGCTGATTGTGGAAGTGCTTTCTAAGTCTACCAAGGATTTCGATCGGGAGGATAAGTTTCGGTTTTATAGATCGATCCCTGAATTCCGTGAATATGTGTTAGTCAATCAATCTGAGTTTTTAGTCGCACAATATATTAAAACAGAATCAAATGAATGGTTGTTTCGAGAATATGAGGGAGGATCAGCAATAGTTTCCTTCGCTTCAGTGGAAGTGCAAATGTCGATGCTCGATATTTATGAGCTGGTCGTATTTGAAACCCAGGAAACGGAAGTACCCGAATAAAATTAATGCTATATATCCCTGACTTGTGAATCCAATTTATTCAGTAGTAATTGAGGTGGCAAACAAGAAGTCGGGGATTTGGTTGGTTTGCACCTGAGTTGCAAAAGTTAAATTAAGAGTAAAATTAAATGAATGTAATTTGGTTACTGTTAAAGGCTTCATGGTTAAATGTTTCTATCGCCATACTCACAGGCTTAATCAGCGGCGGTTGCAGCGCTATCTTAATTTCCCTAATTAATCGGGCAATCAACGACAATTCCAATGGTAATTTAGTCTGGTATTTTGCCGGATTAGCAATCTTGGCTCTTTTGAGTGGCTTTGTATCCCAATTTTTGTTAATCTACCTTTCTCAAGAAGCTGTTTACAATCTGCGGCTGAGTTTGAGCCGTGGCATTTTGTCTACTCCTTTGCGGAATTTGGAAGAGTTGGGCGCTAACCGCTTGCTGGCAACTCTCACAGATGATGTGGGAACGCTTTCTAGTACTATATTTTTGATTCCTTTTCTCTGTGTTGATATCGCCGTTGTTATCGGCTGCTTAACTTATTTAAGCACGATTTCGGGTACAGTTTTTGTTGTTGTATTTTGTTTTATGGTGCTGACGATTGGCACGGTGCAGTTGTTGCTCACTAAAATGCGGAAATTCTTCAATTTAGCCAGAGAAGAACAAGATATATTGTTTAAGCATTTTCGCAGTATTACTGATGGAATTAAGGAACTAAAACTGCATTCCTTGCGCCGCAAAGAGTTTTTTACGGAAGAATTGCAGGTGAGTGCTGATGCTTCCCGCGATTATAACGTGACTGCTTTGAATACTGGTGCAGTTGCGATGGGAGTTGGGCAGTTGCTGTTTTTTATGCTGATGGGTTTGTTGTTATTTGCCTTACCCAAGTTTGTGCCGGTTTCTACTCCGGTTTTGTCAGCTTATATTCTGACAAGTACCTATTTAATGTCTCCATTTCAGAATATTTTGCAAAGGTTGCCGGCGCTTTTTCGTGCTAATACTTCTGTGGAAAAGATAGAGAGAATGGGATTGGCTTTGGCAAGTCAAGCTGAGATAAATTCAACGGTTAAACTGCCTGACACGGCTCAGTGGGAGACGCTGGAGTTAAATCGAGTAATTCACAGCTATCCGGGAGAAAAAGAAGACAGCAATTTTATTTTGGGCGAGCTGAATTTGAAGTTTCATCCGGGTCAATTGGTGTTTATAATTGGCGGGAATGGCAGCGGGAAGTCTACTTTAGCTAAGTTAATTACTGGTTTGTACATTCCTGAATCGGGAAAAATTCTCCTAGATGGTCAGCCAATTACTGAGGAAAATCGAGAGTGGTACAGGCAGCATTTTTCTGCTATTTATTCGGATTTCTATCTGTTTGAAAGGCTTTTGGGGATGACTAATCACGATTTGGACAAGCAGGCTGCTGAATATTTGCGAGAGTTTCATTTGGAAAATAAAGTTCAGGTCAAAGATGGAGTTTTGTCAACTACGGCTTTGTCTCAGGGACAGCGAAAGCGGCTGGCTTTGCTTACGGCGTATTTGGAAGATAGACCGATTTATTTGTTTGATGAATGGGCTTCGGATCAAGACCCGTTTTTCCGGGATGTTTTTTACAAGCAGTTGCTACCGGAGTTGAAGCGGCGGGGGAAAACGGTGTTTGTGATTAGTCACGATGACCGCTATTTTGATTTAGCCGATCGCGCAATTAAACTAGATTACGGTAAAGTTGAGTATGACCGATAAAATGGATAAGTACCGAATTGTCGAAAGTTTGACCGAAAGCCAGGTTTCCGACTTGATGGATTTATACAAAAACGAGTTTTGGAGCGACAAGCGGACGCGGCAGGATGTTGTGAAAATGCTGGCTTCTACTGATGTTATCGTTGGTTTGGTCGATGAGTGCGATTCCCTGCGGGATAGCTACGCTTCACGACTAATTGGCATTACCCGCGTCCTCACCGATTTTGTCTACAGAGCGATGATTTTTGATGTCATTATCAAGCCGACACACAGAAAGATGGGACTCGGTGCAAAGTTGATGGATGCAGTTTTAAATCATCCCGAACTGCAAGCTGTCGAGCATTTTTATCTTAATTGTTTGCCGAACATGATGCCGTTTTACGAGCGTTGGGGTTTCTCGGATGATGTAGGCGGACTTAAGTTTTTGCGCCGAACAACAGGCTGAACTCAGCCCTTTGAAAGCCCCAATTTTTCTCTAATTGCGTCTTCTTTGAAACCTACTAAAACAGCCGTTCCATCTTTAACGAAAAGAGGACGTTTCAGCAGCATCGCATCCTTGGCAAAAGCCTCTACCCACTCTTCGCTAGTCCAATTATTCTTGTCGTCGCCCAAAGCGCGGTAAGATTGACCGGAAGTATTTCGCATGGGTTGAAAACCCAAAGCTGCTACCCAGCTTTGGATTGTTTCGCGAGTCGGCGGCTGTTCTTTTGTGTTAATAAACTCGTAAGTAACAGCGCTATCTTGGAGCCACTGGAAAGCTTTTTTGCAGGTGCCGCAGTTCGGGATTCCGTAAACTTGAATTGGCATAATAATGATTGTTGACTGTTGACTGTTGACTGTTGACTGTTGACTGTTTGCTAATAACAACTAACAACTGACAACTGACTACTAACTAATGACTAATCACTCCTGACTAATCTAGCTTGTTGAACCCATTTTTGCACGCGATCGACCGCAGGAGTCAAGTCATTGCGCTGCATTGTCGCTACGTGCAGTTTTAAGATTTGTTGGTGCAATCTCTCCACGGGCATTTGGGCTAATTGATCCGGAGAAGCAACCCCGGCGTGAAGTAACAGCCCGCAATATTGACAGCCTACACTCGGAATTCGAGCCAATTTTGCCATCGCTACCCATTTATTAACATCTTGAATGTTAACCTGTAATTGATGCGCTAGTAACGCTTTCGCAGCCGGTGTTTTGGTCATGCGAATTAGTTGTTCGGTTGTGGTGATGCTGCACTCTTCCAGTTGAGATTGGTTTTCCTTGCTCAATCCCGGTAAGTGTGCTATGGGCCAGTCCCGTACTTGCACGGAAGTTTGAGGAGCTTTGTGAGAAGTTTTCATGTTTTTTCCGGTAAATTTACTTATACTTTAAAGTCTAAAATATCAAATAGTCAAGAGAGGCGATCGCTCATGTCACGAATTTAACAAAAACCCGACCAACAACTTTTGCCGATCGCGGGTGTAGTCGCCGGCCCGGCTAATTGCCGCCGTAGTCGCACTTTCAGCCTTTTTGTCCTAGCAGTCTGGCCGTGTTATTGCTGCACAAAATCATGCCGACGATGATGACAAAGATGATCAAAAAGGCAACCCGACAGATGATAGCAAAGAATAAAATAAAGATGAGACTTTTTCCCAAAAATGACTGCCAAGTTAGCAGTCAGGACTTTAGTGCTTTAATGCCCAGAATCAAAGGACTCCCGGCTTACTGCCAACCAAACTCAAAATAATCGGTTTTTACCCATGGAAATTACACAAAGTGATAAGTTTTTAGCAAATATTTTATACCAACGGCGCCAAAAACTGGCCACTTTAATTAATTTTCCGACAATTCTGTGGTCTGGCAGCAGGATTCCTCGCAACTATCCGGCTGTGGCTTTTCCTTTTCGCGCCAGCAGTCACTTTCTATATTTTGCTGGTTTGCCCTTAGAAAATGCGGCCATTCGCTTAGAATCGGGCAAATTAGAACTGTTCTTAGATGATGCGCCTGCTAGCAGCACTCTTTGGCACGGAGAAATGCCGAAAAGAGCTGAAATTGCCGAACTAATTGGGGCTGATGCTGCTTTCCCAATGGCCCAATTGAAGTCGCGTTCAACCAATGCAGCAACTATCGCCGTTCAGGATTCTTTGACTCAGTTGCAACAGGCTCAAATTCTCGATCGCCCTCTGGCACCGCCCAAGTCGCCAACGGGAATTGACCTAGAATTAACCAAGGCCATCATATCTCTGCGCCTGAGCCACGATGCAGCCAGTTTGGCCGAATTGCGTCAAGCTGCAGCGGTCACCATAGAAGCCCACAAAGCGGGAATGGCGGCAACTGGAAAAGCTCAAATTGAAGCAGGGGTGCGCGCTGCAATGGAAAGTGTCATAATTTCGGAAAATATGACCTATGCTTATCCCAGTATCGTGACTGTGCACGGGGAAGTCCTGCACAGCGAACATTATCACAATCCTCTACAAACAGGAGATTTGCTGTTAGCAGATGTCGGTGCAGAAACATCAACGGGATGGGCTGCTGATGTGACTCGCACTTGGCCGGTTTCTGGCAAATTTTCTCCGACTCAAAGAGCGATTTATGATGTGGTTTTAGCAGCACACGATGCTTGTATTGATTGCATTAGTTCGGGGGTGGAATATCAAGACCTTCACCTATTAGCTGCTCGAGTTATGGCGGAAGGATTGGTCAATTTAGGTATCTTGCGGGGCAATGTTGACGAGTTGGTTGAAATGGACGCTCACGCGCTGTTTTTTGTGCACGGCATCGGACATTTAATCGGTTTGGATGTTCACGATATGGAAGATTTAGGAGATTTGGCTGGCTATCAAGCAGGGAGAACGAGAAGCAGTCGGTTTGGGTTGGGTTTTTTGCGGCTGAATCGAGTTTTGCGTCCTGGAATGCTGGTATCGATCGAACCGGGATTTTATCAAGTTCCGGCAATTTTGAATAATTCTGAAAATCGCGCCAAATATAAAAATATTGTTAAGTGGGACGAGTTGGAAAAGTTCGCCGATGTCCGGGGAATACGTATAGAAGATGATATACTTGTCAGGGAAGAGGGTAGAGAAGTATTGACAGGGAAATTGCCAATAAAAGCTCTGGATATTGAAGAGTTAGTTGCGGTAAGTGCATAAGTATCTATGGAATTAGAGAGAGCTCCCCCAGTTCAATTAAGTGTGAGCAAAAATAAAAAAATATGAATAAAGGTTGGCAAATAAGCCTTTTGCTGCTAGTTGAAAAACTTGCCGCCCAAGTCCAAAAATTCGCAGCACGGATACTGGCGCGCACTTTTCGCAAGCGTGTATCCTCGCCGCCACCGCCGATGCAAGCTGCACCTTTTCCCAGCAATGAAGAAGAGAGGCTAAAAGCACTTTACCGCTACAATGTTCTCGATACAGAGGCCGAAGAAGCTTTTGATGACCTAACAGCTTTAGCTTCTTATATTTGCGGAACTCCTATTGCTTTAGTAAGCTTAGTAGATTCTAACCGACAGTGGTTTAAATCAAAAATCGGTGTGGAAGCGCCAGAAACTCCGAGAGAGTCAGCTTTTTGCGCCCACGCTATTTTAAATCCCAACGAATTGCTAGTTATACCCAATGCTCTAGAAGACGATCGCTTTGCGGGCAATCCGCTAGTAACTTCTGGGCCAAAAATTCGGTTTTATGCTGGAGCACCGCTAGTAACTCCTGACGGTTTCCCGATCGGCACTTTGTGCGCGATAGATACAGTTCCTCGTAATCTCACCCCAGAACAGCTAGAAGCGCTGCGGACTTTAGGAAGGCAAATTATCAGCCAAATGGAGTTGCGAATAAATCTGACTAAATTAAAGCGGGCACAGATCAAGAACAAACAAGTAGAAGCAAAGCTGCGTTCAACTGACGAGCAAATTGTCAATTTTTTAGAAGGAATGAGCGATGCTTTTTTTGCTTTAGACACCCAGTGGCGATTTAGTTACGTCAATTATAAAGCAGCGCAATTTTTGCAGCGCTCGCCGGAGGAACTTTTTGGTAAAAATTTTTGGGAAGAGTTTCCCGGGTTAGTAAATTCCGTATTTTACGATCAGTATCATAAAGCTGTAGCGAAACAAGTTGGAGTGATTTTTGAGAAATATTATCGTCCCTTAAAAGTGTGGTGGGAAGTCCGGGTTTTTCCGAGTCGCGACGGCATTTCGGTGTTTTTTCACGACATCACCATGCGTAAGAAAATGGAATCGGAACTCAGGAAAGAACGCAACAAAACTGAAAATTTACTGCTAAATCTTTTGCCCGAACCGATAGCCGACAGGTTGAAGGAGGAACCGGGGGTAATTGCAGACAAGTTTGAAAAAGCAACAATTCTTTTTGCTGACTTGGTGAATTTTACCCAAATTTCTACCACCATGTCGGCAACTAAATTAGTATACTTGCTGAATGAAATTTTCTCAACTTTTGACGAACTGACTGAGAAGCACGGCTTAGAAAAAATCAAGACGATCGGGGACGCTTACATGGTAGCAGGCGGTATTCCCATTGTACGCCCAGACCACGCAGAAGCAAGCGCCGAAATGGCGCTGGATATGCTAGTAGCAATTGACGAATTAAATGTAAAGCTAGAGGCGACTTTTGACCTCCGCATCGGGATTAATAGCGGCCCGGTGGTAGCAGGGGTAATCGGCACTAAAAAATTCATTTACGATTTGTGGGGAAATGCCGTGAATACAGCCAGCCGCATGGAATCTCACGGTGTACCAGGTCGCATTCAAGTTAGCTTCTATACTTATGAGTTGCTGCGGGATAAATATGAATTTGAAGAGCGCGGCTTGATCGATATTAAAGGTCAAGGGGAAATGCGGACTTATTTCCTGACGGGCCCAAAAACAGCAAGCGACCTCAAAATTTTAGAGTAAATAAAACTAAGACGTAAATCACCCAGCACTGACCTGAGTACAGGTACAGTGTGGGCTTTCAATAGCCCTGAAATGATCTTGCAAAGAGCAAAACAATCTCGAACCTTCGGGTTTATTTACGAAAACCCCAATAGCAGCAATATTCTTACTACCGTTTAAATCAGCGTCACCTTTCCATCCACAATGACCACAAGCAAACTTTTTACCGTTTCTATAAGATTCACCCTGTATAGGGTGAATATGATTGCATTTGTGGCACATTTGGCTGGTGTACCTAGGCTCAACAAACAAAATCTTGACGCTATGTTTTATGGCTTTGTATATCAGGAATTGGCGCAACTGAAAGAATGCCCAGCTATTGCTAAGTCTCCGCTCTTTTTTCGAGCGTGGCTGCTGATTTGTGCGCTCCCTAATTCCAGTCAAATCTTCCAAAGCGACAAGTAGATTTTTGTTTTGAGCCTTAGTTACGATACGGTGACTGATAGTGTGATTTACCAATGTCTGAAAGCGCTTTTCCTTGCCCGACAACCGTTTCAACAATTCTCGACATCTACGCCGAGTGCTGCGTGTGCCTTTCGTGGCTTTTCGCTGGATATTTGCTCTCAACTTGGCATAATGATTTCTAACTTTGGTAATTTGTTTACCGCTAAATGTATCTTCATCAGAAGTAACTGCAATATCAGTCCTACCCAAATCACAGCCCAAAACGTGATTGCTTGGTGGAGGCTCGGCTGGTTGAGATTCAAGCTGAATATTGAGATAGTAACTACCATCTTTGCGTTTGCACAAAGTAGCAGTCTTGGGGTTTTGACCTTTCAGCAATCCAAGTTGGTAGTTCCCGATAGCCAGTACAAACCGCTCCCTACCACCAGTAGTAGTCAAACTTACCGTCCAATCTTTTTCCCTAAAATAAAAAATACGGGTATCGTAAGTGACGCTAGTAGGAGCAAAGCGGATGACTGGCGAACCATCTTTTTTAGCTGTTTTTCTATTGCCAGAAACCCGTCTAATAGCATGGATTGCCAACTGCGCCGAAAGTCCAAACATATCTCTAACAGTATGATATACCTGCAGATTGCATTGCCAATTCATTTGTCAGAGTTGGCGACACAGTTTGATTCACATATTCACAAGCATTAGCGAACGCCTGAAGGGTTGCATCAACCTTGATGGACTGTTCAGGCGTTACTTGGAGCTTGCAAGATACTGTTAGGACTTGTTTCATGACATAATTGAATCACGCATTGAAGAAATTCTGTTTGCGTTTGTAGATAATTTGTTCAGCGGGTACGCCTCACGCGCATTCCTGCCGTCACTCAACGGAGTACCGTTAGAGTGCGCGACTCCTGCTTTTTTAGTTGAATCTACCTGATTGTTGAGGGAAATTCCGGAGGCTGCGATCGCTCCCCTCTTCGAGGCGATCGCCCGCTCGGCATAACGGCTGCTGCAGAGCAGCCAAATAAGATTATGCTATATACAGAGATATCCGAGCAATCCTATGTTCGGTACTCGACGTTATAAAAATACTAAGTTGAAGTCCTAGGAGCCTTTAATAATGGTTCAATTTCATATTCAAACAGATAGCGAAATTCCAGCATCTACCCAACTATTCAATCAAATCAGGTTTGCGATCGCCTCGCGACAATTTCCGCCCGGGCACCGCTTGCCCAGCACCAGACAGCTAGCCATGCAGACGGGTTTGCACCGCAACACCATCAGCAAAGTATACCGACAGCTCGAAAATACTGGACTGGTAGAAGCCCAAGCAGGATCGGGCATTTACGTCCGCCCTCAAGGCAACGAAGGCGGCGGCAAACACAAATCCCCGATCCTCGAAGAATATCCCCTTGCCAACAAAATAGTCCAAGAAAGTCTGGATCAATTACTGGGACAGGGCTGTACGCTCAACCAAGCGAGGGAATTATTTTTGGCAGAAATTGACTGGCGACTCAGGTGCAGCGCCCGAGTGGTCGTCACAGCCCCCACAGAAGACATCGGCGTGGGCGAGCTGATGGCGAAAGAACTCGAACAAGCTCTCCGCATTCCCATACAGTTAGTGCCGATGGAACAGCTAGGTACTTTTTTGGACCAAATCTCTTCGGGAACTGTGATCACCAGCCGATATTTTATCGGAGAAGCAGAATCGATTTCGGCACCGCGTGCGGTGCGAGTTATTCCCGTAGACATCTACGACTACAGCCAGGAAATCCAGCTAGTTGGGGGTTTGCCGAAAGACAGTTATTTGGGTCTTGTCAGCCTGAGTTCGGGAATGCTGCGATCGACCCAAGTCATCATCCACAGCATCCGGGGAGAGGATTTGCTGGTGATGACGGCTTTGCTGTCAGACGAGTACAAGATTAACTCGATCGTGCGATCGGCCAGAACAATTTTCTGCGACCAACCGAGTTTTGCTACAGTAAAAGCTGCCATTAACGCCGCCAGAGAAGATATTATTCGTCCCCCGCAACTGGTATGCTGCGAAAATTACATCGGCTCTAAGTCGATTAATTTGCTCAAGCGCGAGTTGGGCTTGGGATGACGAAGGAAGAAGGAAGAAGGAAGAAGGAAGAAGGAAGAAGGAAGAAGGAAGAAGGAAGAAGGAAGAAGGAAGAAAAACAATTCAACTTTTTTAAGTTACCAATCCCAATGCCCCAATCCCAATGCCCAATGCCCAATGCCCAATGCCCAATGCCCAATGCCCAATTACCCATTACGATTATCCATGACAATTGAAATCCAACCTTCAATTAATGTTAAAACCGCGATCGAAAGCCGCCGGGCCGCGCGCAGCTTCAAACCAGATCCGATTCCCCCAGCAATATTGGCAGAGATTTTGCGGTTGGGAGTGCGATCGCCCTCGGGTTACAACTTGCAGCCTTGGCGGTTTATTGTACTTCAAGACCCAGCCAGCAAGGAAAAATTAAAAGCTTGCGCCTTCGATCAGCGCCAAGTGGTAGAAGCCCCAACAGTATTAATTTGCTGTGGCGATCGACGCGCCACCGGGCACAAAAACACCGAAGCTGTCATCGAATTGGGCAAAGCCGCAGGCGCAATGAATGACAATTTAGCCGGTTATATGCGACAAGCAATCCCGCAATTGTTCGAGAACCGTCCCTGCTTTGAGTCCCTAGAAACTTGGACAAATAGACATACAATGCTCGCAGTAGCTCACTTAATGATTGCAGCTAAAAGCTTTGGGGTAGACAGTTGTCCGATGGAAGGTTTTGTCAGCGCTAAGGTGAAAGAAGCCTTTCAAATTCCCGAAGAAGTAGATGTTTGCTGTTTGCTGCCGCTTGGTTATGCAGCAGCACCTTTGAAACAATATGGCGGGCGTTTTGACGTGACTCAAGTTTATTACAGCGAAAGTTATGGACAGGCGTTGCAAGTTGAGATTTGAGAGTTGAGATTTTGTGGAAACTTGAATTTTAAGAGTTAAGATTTGGAATGAATCGGTGCCAAAGTTCAAACAAATCAAAAAGCCAGACTGTTCCGCAATCTCAAATCATATCCGGTCGAGGAACCGCGATTTTTGTAGGGGAGGGTTCGCCAACAATACCTGCCAATAATTGACCATCTCAAAAACCCGCCCCGACCGAGATATTATGGTTAATCGATTCCGCAATCTCATATCATGTCTGGTCGAGAAACCGCGATTTTTGTAGGGGAGGGTTCGCCAACAATACCTGCCAATAATTGACTATCTCAAAAACCCGCCCCGACCGGGATATTATGGTTAATCGATCCCGCAATCTCATATCATGTCCGGTCGAGGAACCGCGATTTTTGTAGGGGCGGGTTCACCAACAATACCTGCCAATAATTGACTATCTCAAAAACCCGCCCCGACCGGGATATTATGGTTAATCGATCGAACATGATATCAAATCTAAAATTCCAAATCTAAAATCGAAAGTGGTGAGTTCAGAGAGAGGAAAAATATGACAGTAGCAACGCGACAAAGCAACGCACAAATTCTCGAAGTAAAGTTGCAGCAGCACTTGCAAGCAGCCGGATTTAAAAATTTACCGCTTTATATTAGTTGCGATTTTCGAGATGAATCTTTAACGGTTGTGGGAGAACACCCGCGCAGTTTAGTTCTCAAAGCAAAACCGACTTTTGCGGTGCTAGAAGCGGCAATTCTCGAAATTGAACCGGAAGCTATTCAACAGATTGGACTTTGCCTAAAAATTACCGGGCAAAAACAGCCTTATGCTTTCCATTCTTTTACCATGCACCACCCTGTTTTGTCAAGACCAAGAACAGTGCATCTGTTCAAAAAAACCGAGAATATCCCCGCAGCAGAAACGGGAATAGTCTTAACAGAAAATGCGGTCGAGACGCCGGATGTAGAGGAAAAGATAGGGTTAGGAACGGATATTAAAGATGCGGGGGGTGAAGAATATTTTCCCGATTTGTCTGAGAGTTCCAGCAATTCCGATCCGATCGCCTTTAAGGTAGCTGCAATACCGACAGATATTGCAGACAATCCCTTCAATCCGCTGGATATGGAAGCGGTAACAGTTGCCCAAAAACCCAAGCATTCACCGTTGGCGATGCTGGCTGCTGCAGGAATCGTCACCATTGCGGCGCTAGTTTTGGGAGGCGGTTATTATCTGCTGAGCCGCCCCTGCGTCATCGGAGAATGTACTGCATTAGCTAATGCCAAACAGTTGAGCGAGAATTCGACGAAGACGCTGAAAACGTCAAAAGTTGCCAACAGCCCCGAAGAAGCGCAGCGACAGTTAAAACAGGCGATCGCCCTTTTAGAACCAATTCCCTCATGGTCAAGTCATCGCGGTGAAGCTCAAAGCGCCCTGGAAAATTACCGTTCGCAAAATCAGCATTTAAACTCTGCGATCGATGCAGCGCGCCTCGCACGGTCAGCAGCCCAGAAAACCCAAAATCCGCCTTATTCTGCCGAGGACGGGCAGGAAGCGCAAGCTCTGTGGCAAAGTGCGATCGCCGAACTCGGAGAAATCCCCACAGACAGCCCAGTTTATCCGTTTGCGCAGAGAAAAACGAAGGAATACCGGAAGAATTTAGCAACAGGAAATCGGCAGTTAAGCACAGAGAAACAAGCCGAAAAAACGCTGCTGGTCGCCAAAAATACAGCCCAAATAGCAGAAGCTCGCGAAGCAGTAGCTCAGACAGCCGAGACTTGGGCTCAAGTGCAAGCAGGTTGGGAAGAATCCCTCGCAATCCTGTCAGAAATTCCCACGGGCACGATATCTTACCAACAAGCTAAACTGTTAGTTCCCAAATACGAAACCAAACTTTCAGAAGCTCGCGAGCGCAAAAATGTCGAAGGAATTTCGGAAAATGCCTATACTCAAGCTGTGACTTTAGCAGCGGAAGCTCGAATTTTTGAGGGCAAAAACGCCTGGTTTAAAGCATCAGAATACTGGCGGAGAGCTTTGAGTTACGCGGAGCAAGTTCCGGCGGCAACTTCATATTCCCAGAAAGCCCAACCGCTGCTCGCTTCCTACAAAACTTCCTTGCAGGAAGCAGAAGTAAGGTTACAGGAAGAAAGAAAACTGCAAAAAGCCCGCACGGATTTAGATAGAACTTGTAAAGGCAACCCCAAGATTTGCGACTATACTGTTAGCAAAGGTTTGATTGCTGTGCAGATGACTGCTAATTATGTGCAGAAACTGCAACAAACTTTCATCCTAGCGGAAAACAACAACGCTATTAAGACTCGCCAAGCTGTAGAAAACCACGTTCAAACGTTGCAAAAAGCCTTGGAGGCGATCGCCGAAAACGCCAAAATCCCGCTGCAGGTGTACGATGCCGAAGGCAAGCGGATTGGGAGTCACGAACCGAAGTAAGCTGTTACGGCATTTAATTTTAGTTTTTGGGGCGGGCTAGAAGCAACGCCCCACTCATTGTTTCAAGAAATAAGATTGTTACAATTAAATGCGCGCTAACAACTTAGAACATCCGAACACACGCTACAATTTCGGCAATCAAAAAGTATAAAAGGATGTTAGCAATCAAATGCTAGAAAAGGTCAAACTTCATAACTTCAAAAGTCATAAAGATACAGAACTTAATTTTGATAGTTCAGGCCTACACGCACTCGTAGGACAAAACAGTTCTGGTAAAACATCAGTCTTGCAAGCATTACATTATCTTAGTAGACTTGCTAATTACGATAAATCATCATTTGCACATATTTTTCAGTATGAAAGAGCCCCGGAATTTCTTACAACAAGTGGAGAAAATAATATGTCTGTTACTTGCAGAGGTTTCTGGGGATATCATAATCAAAGAAAGTGGGAAGCTTCCTATCACTGGCAACAAGGGTTTAATCCTCCTTGGTTCCCGAAAGCATCATGGAAAGTCGATCAAGAAGGGAGTTTAGAAGGATGGAAAAGCTCGTTGAGCAATGCTCCAGATCCCATACCCCAATCTTTGAGATACTCAGTTCACCTGAAGCTAGTAGCTACTAACCTTGCTAAAGCAGCTTACAGTGATGCAATTACACCGCGAGTTGAGTTCGATGGTTCCGGGTTAGCACCTACCTTAGACTATCTTCGTGACGAAGCTCCAGATAAATTTAAATCTTTACAGAAAATGTTGAAACGGATTGTACCAGGTGTACGCGAGGTAGGGGTAAGGCGAGCTAAGGTTATGGTCAATCGCCAACGCTTAATCGAAGTCGATGGCAAATCTATCTCCTACGAAGAAAGTCAGGAAATTGCAGGGCAAGAAGTTGTCCTAGACATGAATACTGGTAAGCGTATACCAGCCCATGCCATTAGCGAAGGAACAATGCTCGCTCTCGGATTACTGACTGTTTTGATGAATCCCAATCAACCTAATTTAGTGTTACTAGATGATGTTGAACAGGGACTCCATCCAAAAGCGCAACGAGAATTAATCGCTGTTTTCAAGGAAATTCTTCAAGACAACCACAATCTACAAATTATTTTTTCTACCCATTCTCCTTACATTGTGGATGAACTTACGCCTTCTCAAGTTCATGTATTAAGTAACGCTAATTCAGGTTTTACTCATTCCAAACGCTTGGATGAACATCCTGATGTAGAATGGGCAAAACAAACTTTAACCACCGGAGAATTCTGGGATGCCGAGGGAGAAGATTGGGTGGTTGCAGGAGAAATAAATGATTGAGTTTGTGGTGATTGTGGAAAGTAGCGCAGATGCACGAACCGCTACTAAATTAGCTGAGCGCCTTTTTGTGGATAAAATTGATTGGTTAGAGCATGAGACGCTGCAATACCACTTTCAATGGAGTGGTTTAGAAGCTGGCACAGAGAATTCTTGCTGGAAAAATATCGATGATATAACTAAACGTCTTTCCGATAAATTTAAATTCCCCACCATCAGATCAAATGGAAAGTTTAAAAGTGATGGTCAATCAGCTCATAAAATTATGACGTTAATCCGCTTTCTACAACACAAACTAAATAGAGATATTAAAGCCGTTATTTTTATGCGTGATTTAGACCATCAATCTGAGCGAAGAGAACATATCGAGCAAGCACGTTCTGAACAGAGCGATCGACAACCTAAATTAGCAATTATTATTGGTACACCCGACAGAATGCGGGAAGCCTGGGTTTTGAATGGGTTTATTCCATCTAATCAAGACGAAAAACAAATCCTTAAAGAGATAACGACACAATTGACGTTTAATCCTTGCGAGGAGTCACACAGACTACGCTCTAACTCATTTGAAGAACCCGATCGCCTTAGAAATCCTAAAGTTGTTGTCGAAAAGCTAACAGGTGGCAGAATGGAGCGCGAACAACAGTGCTGGGAAGAGACGCCTCTGGAATATCTGCGAGAAAAAGGCGATCGTACAGGCTTAACAGCCTATATGGATGAAATCGAGGAACGATTAATTCCAATCATTGGATCGGCTGAATAAATTTCAGAGAGACTTTCCGAGTTGTTCGAGCAAAATCTAAAATCTAAAATCTAAAATCTAAAATCCATTGACGGCGGCCCCCCATTGCCGCTACGCTGTGAAATTAAGGTTGCTTTGCCTGAAGATGAAGCAGCCCGCGTCGCCCGAAAATCTAGTTGCACTGCCCAAAGCTGTTAGCAGCAGCAATGGACAGCTAACCGCCAAACTGTTCACGGCAGTCTGGAGGCTGATCGAGAATCTTAGCATTCTCTGTAGCCGCCCTGCTTGGTGTTACTGTGCGGGGCGGCTGGGTTTTTGGGTTTTCCTCGAAAACCAAAAACCAGGAGACCATATTATGTCACAGGAATTCGTGCCTGAGGATAACTCGTTCGTTAGCCCAGCCCTCCCAGACGATCGTCCAAACTCCGACTCACCATTATCCGAACAAGAAGTCGTGCGGATATCGGTTGTCGGTTCCCGCAAAACCGTGTTAGAAACCATCCACACTTTGTACAGGCTGGGATTTGCCGCTGTCGGGGATTGGAGTAAGTTGCAGCCAGGCCCACAGCCGGGACAATTTGTCAGTGTCCTCATCAGGCGATCGGGCAAAGCCTAGAAATAAGCCTAGCCTCATAGGTGAGCTCAGTGGGCGGATAAAATACACGATACGGGGATGAAATACAGGACACGGCAATGCCGTGTCCCTACCCGATATCGTTATTTCCAGCAATTTCATCCGCAGTCAATCCAGCTTGAAAAACTTGTTGCGCCGTCAATTTCAACTCGGGAAAAGCTGCGGACTCGATGTTGTCATCTCCCCGAAACTGGGTGATTTGATACTCGCCATCAACTAACTGATAGACTGAGATAGTAGGTTGTTTTGGATTGCCAATAAATCGGCGGCCACCCAACCCGAGGTAATCCACAATCCAATATTCGGGAATGCCGATTAGTTCGTATTCCCCTACTTTTCTGAGGTAGTCATCTTGCCAGTTAGTGCTAACTACTTCAATAACCAGCGGAATTGATGCTCCTTGAGTCACGGTAGAGAATTTTTGCCACAAAGGTTCTGATGCTAAGTTGGGGCGATTTAATATCAGAATATCTGGAGAATAAGCGGATTCTTCTTTTGGTGGCTTAACTAATGCTTGTTTTGGAATTAGGTACGGAAGGTTTAGCCTGACAAATTCAATAGTTAATTCCGAGGCTAAGAAACCGATAACTTCTTCATGTTTTCCCGGTCGCTGAGCGATTTCAATAATCCCTCCGCTGTGCAGTTCGTAACGTCGGTTTTCTGGTTTCCATTCCGCAAATTCTTCAAAGGTTACTGGTTGATTTGGAGTTGGAATCATGGCTATTTATCCTTAGTGAGGACCAGGGCGGGCTAGATGCCCACCCCACAAGAAAATTTAAGTCTTGTGGAACAGGCATCTTGCCTGTTCTTAAAAATACTGCGGGTTTAATAGATAAGCTGTCTACCATCTAAATTGTATTTTTACTCGTTACCAGGCGCTTTGCCTGGTAACGCATATCTGGAGGCTCTGCCTCCTTTTTGGGAAGCGACGAGGCAGAGCCTCTGGATATGGGTTCCCCAGGCAGAGCCTGGGAACCAGTTAAACCCACTCTTTGTGGAACAGGCATCTTGCCTGTTCATAAAAATAGTGCAAAATGTAAGTTCTTACCTAAATGATATTACCAATTATCAATGCCCAATGCCCAATGCCCAATGCCCAATTACCATTTGATCAATTGTGCATCTTGATTGAAAAACTTCCGAGACAATCCCTCAGTCAACAGCAGAGTTGCGATTACAGTTGCCAGCGCTAACACAAACATAATTAAAATCTGGTAAGATGCTGCATCGAGAGGACTGACACCGCTCAGCATTTGACCTGTCATCATCCCGGGTAAAGTTACGATTCCTACCACCGTCATTGTATTTAACAGCGGGATTAATCCAGCTTTGATCGCATCTTTGCGGTACTGCTTTACTGCTTCCTGCGGCGTCGAACCTAAACTTAAATGGGTTTCTATTTCTAACTGGCTGCTATTAACTGTACTCACAAGTCTTTCGCCCGCGATCGCCCCGGAGTTCATGGCATTGCCCAAAATCATACCCGCTAAAGGAATCAGGTATTGCGGTTCGTACCAAGGGTCAGGTTGCAAAATTAGCAAGTTTGTATAGGCGAGAGTCAAGGCCGTACTGATAAAAATTGAACCCCAAACTAAGGGCAGTAAGTTCTTGATTTTTTTGCTGGTGCGGTTGCTGGCAACCATGCTAGCTGTTGTCAGCATGATTGCTAAAACTGCTAAAACCAGCCAAGGATTTTTCCCCTCCGGGTCAAATACGACTGCGAGCACGTACCCGACTAAGATTAGCTGGATCAGGGTGCGCCCCGCCGCGATCGCGATCGCCCCCTCCAATCCCAATCCCTGCCACGCCGAAAGCCCGATCGCGATCGCCACCATCCCCAAAGCCCAACCCAAATCTATAAAATCTAGCTGAATTAACACCGGCCCACCCTTTCGATAACGTGATTGTTTGCCTGTCCAAATATAAGATATTTGAATAAACGTTTCTGCGAAACAGTTTTGCTGCAAGAATTTGCTTTGATAATGCTTGAAATTTGTGGTGTGAAGAGTGAATAATGTTCCCCCCCTCGACTTAACCCGCCAATACGCGCAGATTGGCGACGAGATCACCGCAGCGGTGCAAAAAGTGCTTGCCTCTGGCGGCTACGTAGGCGGCCCGGCCGTGAAGAGTTTTGAACGAGATTTCGCCGACTACATCGGCGTTTCCGAGTGCGTTGGCTGCAACTCCGGCACCGATGCCCTGATTTTGGCTTTGCGAGCTCTCAAAATAGGCCCCGGCGATGAAGTCATTACCACTCCTTTTACCTTTTTTGCTTCGGCTGAGGTAATTAGCGCCGTCGGCGCGACTCCAGTATTTGTCGATATTGACAGCGGGACTTTTAATCTGGATGTCGAGCTCCTCGAAGCGGCAATTACCGACAAAACCAAAGCAATTATGCCAGTGCACATCTTCGGCCAACCGGTAGACATGACTCGGTTGATGGAAATTGCGACTCGACACAATTTAGCCGTAATAGAAGATTGCGCCCAGTCTGTCGGGGCCCAGTGGCAGTCTCGAAAAGTCGGCAGCATCGGCCATGTCGGCTGCTTCAGTTTTTATCCGACCAAAAACTTAGGCGCTTGCGGTGACGGTGGCGCGGTGACGACAAATGATCCAGCCCTCGCAGCATCCATGCGAATGCTCAAAGAACACGGACAGTCTTCTAGGTATTTCTACGAAGAAATCGGATACAACAGCCGTTTAGATGCCCTGCAAGCGGTGATTCTCAGCATTAAATTGCGATATCTCGACAGTTGGAACGCCCAGCGACGTTCCATCGCGACACTTTACAGCGAATTTCTCTCCCGCGTGCCCGGAGTTGCCGTCCCCAAAGAATTGCCCTTGGCAAAAGGAGTTTGGAATCAATACACGATCCGCTTGACAAGTCCAGAAGACGCGCAAAACCCCTCTGGCGATTTTCGAGATTGGATGCGATCTCAGTTGCAGGAATGCGGCATCGGTTCGATGGTTTACTATCCCTTACCTTTGCACCTGCAACCTGTTTACAAATCTTTGGGCTATGTTGTCGGTCAGTTGCCACAGGCTGAGCAAGTTTGTCGCGAAGTCTTGTCTTTGCCGATGTTTCCGGAACTGTCGAGGGATCAACAAGAGCGGACGATTTATGGACTCAAAGATTGCTTGGCTCATAGCGATCGCATCCGGTAGCTTTGGCGCGAGGGCAAAAGCTACGGCAAACGCAGGAGGATAAAAGAATTGCAGGGTTGCAGGGTTGTGAGAATGTGCAGCGGTCAGTCGATTTGAGATTTTAGATTTTAGATTTACCCCACAGATAAATCTGGGAGCTTGAACTTTGGTCTAAAATTTTTATCTTTCCACAACTTAAGTCGGGGGCTTGTATCCGTTTTTGGGCTGGGTCAGGGAGAGAGGTTAAGTATTTTGACTGATCACTTGTACTTTTATGTACTATATTTAATGAAAAGAAACAAATTTAGGCTAGCAATCCGCCTCGAACGGGTGCATTTTCCGCTCGCCTAAAACTTGGAAAGCGATCGGTCAATGATGAAGAAGGAAGAAGGAAGAGGTCGGAGGGAAGAAGTCAAGCCTGAAGAAGGAAAAAGGAAGAATAAAGAATGTTTGAACTTTCGACTTCCCATCCCCGATGCCCGATGCCCGATGCCCGATGCCCGATGCCCGATGCCCGATGCCCAATTCTCAATTTAACCTGTAATTTTCAGAAGATAAGAGGAAAATAAACGAGTGCCTCAGTATCAATTCACTCAGGCTAGACGCTACGATCCACAAGCGATCGCTCAGTATTACCGCAACCGTCCTTGGAAAGCAATTTGGCGCGCAATTACCGTTATTTGGTCTTTTGCAGGCTTCGTGCTGGGGATGCTGTGGGACAGTTGGCAGCACGAAGTCGCAGCACACCAGCCGGAACGCGCCGCCCACCTGCGACAAATACTCACTCGCTTGGGCCCCACTTTCATTAAAGTCGGTCAAGCCCTCTCTACCAGACCGGATTTGATCCGCAAAGACTTTCTCGAAGAATTGATCAAACTTCAGGATCAATTGCCGCCCTTTGACTCCGCGCGAGCTTTCGAGATTATTGAAGCGGAGCTCGATCGCAAAATTAGCGCAACTTACAGCGAAATCTCCCCCGAACCTATCGCCGCGGCAAGTCTTGGTCAAGTCTACCGAGCTCGCCTCCTTACCGGGGAAGCAGTAGCAGTCAAAGTTCAGCGACCGAATTTGCTGCCAGTCTTGAGCCTTGATCTTTATTTAATGCGCTGGGCGGCTGGATGGTTGGGCCCATTGTTGCCACTGAATCTGGGTCACGACCTCTGTTTAATAGTCGATGAATTTGGTATCAAATTGTTCGAGGAAATTGATTATATCAATGAAGGACGGAATGCCGAGAAATTTGCTACAAATTTTGCCGACGACCCGACAGTAAAAGTTCCGAGTATTTACTGGCGTTATACTTCAAAATGCGTTCTGACTCTCGAATGGATTGAGGGCATCAAGCTGACAGACATAGAACGTGTTAAAGCCGCAGGTTTGGATACCGATAGTTTAATTGAAGTCGGAGTCCGCAGCGGTTTGCGGCAGTTGCTGGAACACGGATTTTTTCACGCTGACCCCCATCCGGGAAATCTGTTTGCCTTAGCGGACGGCCGCATGGCTTACATTGATTTTGGGATGATGGATCAAATGGAAGAAACAACTAAAGAAACTTTGGTTGATTCTGTCGTTCATTTGATCAACAAAGATTACTTACAGTTAGCCAAGGATTTTGTCAAACTTGGCTTTTTGACTCCAGATACAGATATTATGCCGATCGTCCCGGCGCTGGAATCTGTACTCGGCGATATCGTCGGCGAAAAGGTGTCAGATTTTAACTTCAAGACGATTACAGACCAGTTTTCGGAGTTGATGTACGATTATCCTTTCCGAGTGCCGGCGAAATTTGCCTTAATTATTCGCTCTCTGGTGACAGAAGAAGGTTTGGCCCTGACGCTGAATCCAGATTTCAAGATAGTCGAGGTGGCGTATCCTTATGTAGCGCGGCGTTTGTTGAACGGAGAATCTCCAGCACTGCGGCGGCGTCTGATTGAGGTATTATTCAAGGATGGCAAATTCCAGTGGAACAGGTTAGAGGACATGATCGCGATCGCCAGATCCGATCGCAGTTTCGACTTGCTCCCCACCGCCCAACTAGGCTTGCAATTTTTGCTGTCAGAGGAAGGGTCGTTTTTGAGACGCCAGCTAATCTTAGCTTTGATTGAGGACGATCGACTTCACACCGAAGAAGTTCGCAGCCTGTGGAACTTAGTCAAGGAAGACTTGCAACCAGGTCGCCTGTTCAACGTTGCTCTAGGCGCTTTGGCTGAGTTTTCCACAGCAGGAGCAGCCACGCTAACTCGATTTTAATTTTTGTCATTAGTCATTAGTCATCAGTCATCAGTCAAAAGACAGTTACTAATTACCAATTACCTTTCTTTACCACAGGGAAGTGCCGGATACGCGGATTTCAGAAAGCAGAGGCGAAAATTCTTTCCTTCTGACTCCTAACTACTAACTAATGACTAATGACTAATGACTAATGATTTCCAACTTCCAACTACCCAAATTAAGGAATTATTCGTGTATTATTTTCCAGAGCCTCCCTATTTTTTAATGTCGGCGGGATTACTAGCAGGTATGGCCTCCGGCGTAGCATTTGAAGCGACTCTTAAACAAGCCGTACAACAGTGGTCTAAAAATCGTGCTACTCGCACCTTGGCTAACCTGCCAAGGCTGCAATTGGTCATACCTTTTCTGGGAATGGCCGGAGGGATTTGTGTATTTTTAGCTTCGGGGATGGAGATTTTTGGCTTCCCAAAACTACTTTGTTATGCGCTAGCTTTGCCGCTGACGCTACTCACGAGCTGGCTAGTTTGGACTCAGTTGGGCAAGCTTTTGATCGAGCTAGAACGCGGAGGTTCCCAAGCGCTGGATCTGGATTCTTTTGAAGGATAAGAGTTAACTATCAACCCTTTTTTCAGAGCAGGAATGGGGTTGATAGTTCTAGATGATTATCCTATTTGACGCTTTTTGAACCGTAGAGGACGCAGAGAACGCAGAGGGAAAGAAAAAAGAGGCTCATAACTTATGCAGTAATTTTTGTGGCAGTAGTTTCTGTATAAAATCTCAAATATAAAATTTAAAATATAAAATCGAATGGGTATTTTTATTGTTACGGGTGCAGCAGGATTTATCGGATCTAATTTAGTAGAAAGTCTTTTAAATCGAGGGGATACGGTGATAGGTGTTGACGAGTTCAACGATTACTACGATCCGGCCTTGAAGCGAAAAAATACTGCACATTTAGAAAAATATCCCGGTTTTGAATTGATTGAGGGAGATATTTTATCTCTGAATTGGCGATTGCTTTTATCCGATGCAGAGGGAATTTTTCACCAGGCGGCACAAGCGGGAGTCCGCGCAAGCTGGGGCGACGGTTTCCGCAGTTATACGGAACGCAATATTAACGCTACCCAAGTATTGTTAGAAGCCGCAAAAGATGCGCCCAATTTACAAAGGTTTGTGTATGCCTCATCGTCTTCAATTTACGGAAATGCTGAAGCTTTCCCCACGAATGAAAACGCTTGTCCCCAGCCGGTTTCTCCCTACGGAATTACGAAGTTAGCCGGTGAACGTTTGTGCGGACTTTATTACAAAAATTTTGGCGTTCCGACTACTTCCCTGCGCTATTTTACTGTTTACGGACCGAGACAGCGCCCCGATATGGCTTTTCACAAGTTTTTTAAGTCGATTTTGTTTGACGAGGCGATTTCAATTTTTGGCGACGGATTGCAAACGCGGGATTTTACGTTTATCAGCGATTGCGTTGCTGCAAATTTAGCGGCGGCTGAGGTTCCGGAAGCTGTCGGGGAAGTTTTTAATATTGGTGGGGGAAGTCGGGTAGTTTTGAGAGAAGTTATTGATACAATAGAGAGAATTGTCGATCGACCTATTCGGATAGATTTTACCGAAGCTGCGAGGGGAGACGCGCGGCACACTAGCGCGGATGTGTCTAAAGCCCAGAAAATCTTAGGTTATCAGCCGCAGGTTGCTTTAGAAGAAGGTTTAAGGCGCGAATGGGAGTGGATTCAGTCTTTGTACAGTTAGATACTATTTATCCCAGAAATTTCGCAACTTAAATTGAAGATTGTTAACTTTTTGAATTCCCCAACTTTTGAGATTTCTCTGCAAGCGAACCAACAAATTTGGAGGTGCGAGTTTTGGCTGTGTTTCCGGCGAATTCAAATAGCGGTAGTGCAGAAATACGTCTCGGTAGGGAATCTCAACATCTTCACCAGCACACAATTGATTAATTTTGGCAGCCGAAATACTCATGTAATGCAAATAAGTAAGCCGCCGTCCTTTATCATATAAAACATCATCTATCACCTCAAATTGAGAAGACCAATGATTTCCCGTTACCTGTTCAGGTTGATCATATGCAAAGTTGTAAAAAGAGATTTTGCTGCGGGCGACTAAATAGTTAAGTAAAGATTGGTCAGGGCCCCCTAAAGACATAATTTCTGCTTCTCCTGATGTTAATTTTTCTAAAAATTGAGAGCAATTATTTCGATTGAAAACCCCGGCTTTTGACGCAAACCAACCAGCACAAAAAGTATGAGATTGCAGTTCGTCAAAATTTAAAATTTGAGGTAATTTTGGGGAGGACAAATCAAATATATAATTTAGGTCGGATTTGTATTGAAAATCGTTTGCTACCCAGTCAAATTCATCGAGTTTTTGATAAATGTAATCTAGAGAACCCATTAACAGAGTGTCTGCGTCAAAATAGATAAATTTATCAAAAGGGCCGTCGAAACAACATAATTTTCGGTGCATTTCCAAACAGTGAACAGGTTTCAAACCTTTAGATTGCCAAAGTTTTTGAGCTTTTGCATGAGTTTTCCAAACTTGAGTCGCAAAGTCTTCCCAGAAAATGATTGAATCGCTATTTTCAAACAGAGTGACATGAGGACGAGTTGCAATTTCTACTTGCACTTTTTTCAGTAGATTATCATAGGGAATGATACAAACAGGGATATTTTTTGCCCCGTTGACTTCGAGACTGTTTAATAAAGCGACTAAGTGGTCGAAAACAACATCGTTTGCTAAAATATAAATACCATTAATCATAAGTTTTTTAGTTAATAAGTAACCCAGCCCATATATATTGCTTTTTAGGTGCGGGCAAGATGCCCACACCACAAGAAATAAAATTTATTGATTGTGGAACAGGCATCTTGCCTGTTATTCCCAGCTTGTTTGGTGTCAAAAACACAACAAAATTTATGAATTGTGGAACAGGCATCTTGCCTGTTATTCCCAGCTTGTTTAGTGTCAAAAACACAACAAAATTTATTGATTGTGGAACAGGCATCTTCCCTGTTCTTCAAAGCTTGTTTGGTGTCAAAAACACAACAAAATTTATTGATTGTGGAACAGGCATCTTCCCTGTTCTTCAAAGCTTGTTGATAATGATCCAACATATGAGTTTATCCTCACCTACTGAAAGTCCGAAAAAAAAAATCTACTAAATTTGGTTTTTCCTCATTGAGATAACGATAATGTTTCCAAAGTTTCCAATAAGGACTACCCGATTTAATTGGTATTCCAGCCCAGTGAATATATTTTAACCTTTTGCCTTTGTCATAAAGAACATAATCTATTTCTTGAAAATGCTTGGAACCAGCCCAGCTTCCAGCTTCGGTTGCTGAATCTTTAACAAGATTGCAGCGCTTGGGAATCAGTTTAAGAATGATATAATTTAGTATAGGTTGGTCTGTGACATTTTGAGTAAAGTCAAAATATTCTCGATGCTGCGAACATTCTCGCAAAATTCTATACATTTGCGCTTCTGTAATAGTTCCTTTTCTCGAAGCCCAAAAACCGCTGTTGAATACATCTTGAAGCTGTGAGTCGGTAAAGATATTCTGTTCTTTTACAGCGGGTGAAAATACATTTCGCAGTTTTTCGCTGAGGTGGTGGTAGTCGCAGCAAAAAAAGTCTACTTCTGATAGTTTGTTTAAGTTGTCTGCGATGTCTTCAAAGACGATGATATCGGTATCGATGTACAGAAATTCCTCAAGGGGGCCAAACCAGGCGGCGAGTTTTCGCATTTTGTTGGGGAGGGCTAAAAAGTTGCGATCGAACGTTTGGCCAATTTCTCTGGTAAACTGTTCCACAAACTCCTGATTTGGGAACAATCGCACCCCGTGGAGACTGCTGAGTGCGGCTGCGACTTGGTGATAATTGTCGTCGAAGGGAATCAGAAAAACAGGTACTTGACAATTGTACAGACGTATGCTGTTTAAAAGGGCGATCGCACTTTCGATCACCTTATCATTCGCAACAATATAAATACCGCGACTCATACATTTATCCTCAACCTTCTCAATACCCTTTTTAACAAATTCGGCGCAGAAACCTCAGTATAAGACTTTGGCGCTTGGGCAAAAATCGGACGCTTGGACGGTTCGCGGAGATAGCGGTAATGCAGAAACAAATCGCGATAGGGAAAGTCAATATTTTCGCCCGCACAAACTCTCCGAATTAAATCCGGTTGCACACCAATATAATGAATGTAAGTAAGTCGGTTTCCCTTGTCGTACAAAATCTGATCTTGCTCTTCAAAATGTTTGGAAGTGACGCTGCACCCAGTTTTTTCGCCATCCGGGAGGCTATAAGCAAAATTATAGCTATTCATCTCCGTTTTCATCACCATATAATTGAGCAACGGCTGTTCTCCCGCACCTTCATAGAGAATTTCCGCCTCGCCCGATTGCAGTTGAGCTAACAGCCATTCCCTAGTATCTTGCTCAAACAATCCTTGCTTGCTGGCGTAAAATCCAGAACAAAATATTTCCGAGTCGATCCGATTTTGCTCAAAAACTTCGAGCAGTTGTGGTGACTGAATATTGTATACTTTAGTTGCGTCGCGAAACTGAAAATCATAAACCACAAAATCCGATTCCTCTAACTTCTGAAAAACCGCATCAAGGGAATTCATCACCAAAGTATCCGCATCCATATAGATAAACTTTTCAAACGGGCCATCGAAAGCGCAAAAGCGCCGATGTGCGCCGTAAAGCCGAAATTTTTTGCGGTTCAAACGCTCGGGTGCGGCTGCTTCCATGAATTTATCCCATCGCTGAATTGAGGCGCTATCTTCATAAATAAAGACGTTGGGACGGTTAACAATTTCAGCTTTGATTTGCTCTATTTGGTCGTCGAAAGGATAAATACAGACAGGAGTATTTGAGCCTAAGATAACTTCAATACTGTTGAGTAAGGCAATTAGTTGATCGTAAACTGTATCGTTGGCAAGCGTGCAAATTCCATTCATAAGCTGCTGTGCATCTAATTTGACAGTCAATTTTTCTACAATTCTTGTGGGACGGGCAGGAGAGCCCGTCTCTGTATTCAATTTAGATGCGTAACAGCTTATTTAGTGAATAAATTGTGGTAGGGTGCGTCGCTTGTCGCATATTTGTAAGTAGCAAAAATTGTTGGTAGCGAGGCACCCTACAACGGCTGACCGCCTGTGCGTCCAGGACTATCAAAAAAACCGGGTTTTTTGCTGTTTCTGCCGGCTGCAGGGCGTCTTCTCAGAAAAAAAAACCGGTTTCTGACCACCCGTGCGATCGCGAACTAATTAAAACACGATCGTCCAACCTTCGCGCTGTGCTTGTTGCTGAGTGTACGACACGCCGTCAACTTTCAAACCTTCTTGATTTAGCAGCGTAATCAAGCCACCTTTTTTACTAAGTTGCACGTTTCGTGGCAAGGTAACGACCACAGAAGCACCAGCAGCAACCGTACCGGAAAGCCTATGCTTGTTTTTTAACTTATCTGCGATCGACCATCCAGTCAAATCGATTGCATCCGGTGAAGCATTCAGCAGCGTTACGGTTTCCTTTCCAGCATCTTCACCCACAGGACTTACTAACGCCGCCACAATTCTGACAATATTGTCAGGTTCTAGAACTTTACCTCCTGTGACAGGTTTGACAGGAGGTTTGCCGATAACGGGTGAGGGTATAGTCTTGATTGGCTGTCCCGAATTGTCATCAGTGTGCCAAGTTTGCGATTGAAACTTGAGGAAAATGCCTACCCAGCGGTTTTCTGACGGGAAGTGTAACAGCATTCCGCCGTCTTGCCAAACGCCGTTATCCTTGGCAAACTGGCCGGCATTCCCCTGATTCATGTGGATGTCGTGAATGCCGTTACCAGGCGAAAAACCGAAGATTTTGTCCTTGATGGTTTCCGGCCCCCATCTCTCGCCGAAAGCATAGATATGAGCTAATTCATCCGACATTGCCCGCTGCACGTATTTGTCAATTTTCTCGTTTAAGTCATTGTCCGAACCGGGTACGTCGAACGGTAGGGGTATCATTTTAGTGCGATCGAACAAATTACCGCGAATAAAATCAAGTGCCAAACCACCGGGCTTTCTCTCCAGTTCATTGAAGCCCAAAGGCAAATCTGCCAAATCTGCCAAAATGGGATAAGAGAAATTTTCATCAACCAAATACTCTAATTCCGACGGTTGTAGCTGCGATTTTACGTTGATAGCAATTCTGTAGTCTGTATCTTCCGAAACTAAGTGAACTTGGTAATGAGCATTAGACGTAATCGCCAAACGCCGTCCCACAGGACGACCTTTTAAAACACCGTAATTCTTTAAAGCCACAAGCTTCTCCTCGGTACTTCAAAATATACAACATACTCTAGAGGAGCGATCGTACTGGCCAGTCAAGCCACCCCTTCATCCTGTCACCCCTCCCCCCAAGAACTTATCATATAAATCGAGGTTCTTGCTTTTACGAATCATTAAAATTTATTTCCTGAGATACAAACTTAGACAGCCAATTGAGCAGGTTCAATTCGTGGAGAATGATTTGTCTAGCTTCGGCAATTTTATCCCTGGCTTCATGCCAATAATCCGCAGTAGCCACAACCTCTTTAATAAATTCTACTCCCTTCTCATCCAGACTGGGCAGCCGCAGAAAACTCCCTGCAGGCAACAATTTATCCGCCGCCGAACCGCCGTAATAAATTGGCAAGCACCAAGCTAATAACGCATCCCAAAGCTTCTCGCTGACATACCAATCGTTTTCGGCATAATTTTCAATAGCTAAGTTGTAATAGTATGGTGCAACGGCGTGCCATTTATTGTTTACAGTCCCGTTCCCGCGCGCCCAAGTTGGCAAGTTTCGCCCGTAAAGGTCAAAATCCAATTCTTGCGATCGCAGCAATTTGATAAAGTCTAATCTGTGGCGGTGATTGGCGGTGCGGCTAACACCTGAAGTAATCCAAGAACAGGATTTAGTTTTCGGCGGCGCAGCCATTTCATCGAGTTCTCGAAACGAGTTAGAGTTATACCAAATCGCGGGCATATAATCGGGTTTTGGTGCAAAATCGTCGGGCCCGGAAACGTAACCGCAATAAAGTTTGGCTTGTTCGTAGTTAGCTTTCGTAATTTCAATAACTTCTGGTAATGGTGGCTCGCGGAGCAGGTAAATTATGCGTTTCTTGGGGACACCGCGTAATTTTTCTTGAATGTCGTTTTCTTGGTTTTGATGCCTGTAGCGACGTATTTTATCGACCCAAGATTGCTTTTTGGGCGGTTGGGGAAAGTCGAATTGATACATGAGTAAAAAGTCTGGTTCTGGGTGGTTGGCTAGCATTTGAATGTTGCCCCATTTGCCGAAGTTGTGGGGGGTTTGTTGCCACAGCCAGTCGCTTTGGTTCATGCCTGGGTAGGTGGTGATTGTGCCGATGATTTTTGGGTTCATATCTAATAATAAATCTGGTTTTTGCGTGTGGGCGGGGCGGGTTTATGAGATTATTAATTTTAGGCGATGATTGTTGGTAAAACCAGCCCCTACTGATTTTAAAATTATCGGATGAGGATTAATGAATGATTGGCGATCGCACGCCTTCATCTACATAACCCATAATTTTCTGTATCCTATTTTCCCAGGAAAATTGCTTGACAAAATTTAATGTTTCTGCATAACCTTCGCTTTTCCTCGGATATTTGGTTAAACTATCTCGAATGCTTTGCGCGAAATGGTGCGGGTTATCCGGTTCGCACCAAATTGCTGCTATATTTCCCGATTTAAATTCCATTAAAGATGCAATCTCCGTCGCTACAATCGGAGTTCCCGATGCCATGTAATCAAAGAATTTTAAAGGAGATGTGAACGTCGCGGCCTCTGTCAAACAGTGCGGGTGAGTCAAAACATCGGCTGCTTGCAGCAAGCTAGCAAGTTGATTTTGAGGCAGGTAGCCGAGAAATTTAATATTGTTAACTTGCTTGGATTGGGCTAACTGCTGGTAGGCTGTTACTTGGGATGAATCACCGCCCGCGATCGCCAATTGAACTCGCGGCAACTCCAGGGCCACATCCACTAGCATATCGACACCTTTAAACGGGTAAAGTCCGCCTGCATAAACTGCTAAATGCTGTCTGCCATCTTCTAATAATTGCTGTCGCCAATTCTGGGCAGCTTCTGTTTGTCTCGCGAGAAACAAATGGTTAAAACCGTTGTGCAGCGTAATTACTTTTTCCGGCGGCATCCCATTCAAAATCATGCTGTCTCGCACTGTATCGGCAACAGTTACGGAAATCTGAAACAGAGGATTGCGGACAATTTCTGATTCAAATTGCTTGTTTTCATGGTGATGCTGTTCGTAGATAGCGGGAATACCGTTTTTAATTGCTGCTTTGACAAAGTTCCAGTCCCGGCTATGGACAATTTGAGTCGATTTAAGCAGGTGAATCGGTAAATAGCATTTTGATACAACGGTACTCGCACTCGTCCACTTGTTATCCCAAAGGTCGATCGGCCAAGGCATCGGCAAATCTGCTACTTTTAATTTTTCCTGAATATTGTAAATTTTGGCAAGTTTGTCATCCGGTTTCCTCGGTTGAAAAGGAAAAAGCAAATCAACCGGATTCAAAGCATTCCAGCCTTTGCGGAGGTATACCAAAACTGCTGGATAACCGAGATTTGCTGCAGCATTGGCAGAGTGCGCAACTTGAACTAAACTCGCTACATTGGGTTGCGGCAAAATATTTCTGGTAAAAAATACATAATATTTAGACATTGTAATTGGTAATTGGTAATTGGTAATGGGAGGCACAGCCGACCGATTTGTATTCCCACACTCTGCCTGGAAGGCTGAATCAACCGGACATGATATGACTTATGACTCCTTCCTCCTAACTTCTTCCTCCTTCCTTCTTCCTTCTTCCTGACATCCGTTACATCCGTTACATCCGTTACATCCGTTACATCCGTTACATCCGTTGCCGAACTTCCTTCTTCCTTCTGACTACTTTTTAACAGCCTGACGCTTAAGAATATATTCTATAGATTCTAAAGTCTTGACAATATTAGCAGCAGACTCATATGATTTACTGATTAACTCGTCTCTTTCTTCGGAAGAGTCTCCCATTTCATCTACTAGCACTGTCAGGAAATTTATCATGAAATTCAGGCTAGTGCGAATTTCGTAAGAACCTCTAATTAGAGCTTCATCGCGAGCGGTGTCTTCGGCAAATTGCACTGAATACAATTTAGTGTACTCACCTCCTTTTGCTAGCAATTCTTTGTGGGAACCCATTTCTACTACTTGTCCGTCCTTGATCACGGCGATTTTGTTGGCTTTTTGGACTGTGGAGAGGCGATGGGCGATGACCAAGGTTGTGCGATCGCAGCTCAATTTCTCGATCGCCGCTTGCACGTATTTTTCCGAAACCGTATCCAGCGAACTCGTTGCTTCATCTAAAATTAAGATTTCCGGGTTTTGCAGCAAAGCTCTAGCAATTGAAATTCTCTGACGCTGCCCTCCCGATAATATCTGGCCCCGCTCGCCAATTTGAGTCTTCCACCCGTTCTCCAACCGTTCGATAAACTCGTAAGCATTCGCTCCCTTCGCCGCTTCCACAATTTCTGCGTCACTCGCATCGGGCTTAGCGTAAGCAATATTTTCGTGCACAGAAGCATTAAACAAAAACGTATCTTGGCTAACAATACCCATCGCTTTTCTCAGACTTTTCAGCTCAAATTCGCGCAAATCCCTACCATCGATCGAGATCTGACCTTCAGTAGGATCGTAAAATCTCGGCAGTAAATCTGCCAAAGTTGACTTGCCAGAACCCGAAGCTCCTACCAAAGCCAAAGTAGTGCCGCGAGGTAGAAATAAATCAACTTCTTTCAGAAAAAATTTTTCGTTATTAGGATAACTAAAAGATATTTTATTAAAATGAATTCCCGATTGCAAAGGAGTGTACGGAACAGAACCGTTCCGCATAAAGGGCTTCTTCTTGCGCCTCAAAAATTTATTAACCACCTCTACACTAGCCGATGTACTAGCAAATTGACTGCGCCCGCTATTCAACTGAGAAATTAAAGGAATTAACCTAATAAGTACCAATAAATAGGTTAATAAAATTGTAGAGATAGACTCTATCTCATTCGCAAATATTGTGCGACCTATAAATACAATCAAAATTATAACTATTAAATTAACAACTTCGTTAATTGGGCCGATTGCCGCATAATTTACCTGAGCCTGAAAATCCGCTTCTTCTCGCCTTTGAATTAACTCCTTGAGCCGCTGATACTCTCTTTTCTCGTTCCCCGTTGACTTGACCAGCCGAATCCCAGTAAGGGTTTCCAGCACCCTCACCGAATAATCTTTCGACATTTCAGAAAGCTGGGAGCCAAAATGCTTGGAACGGTTAATAATATATTGATTTGCCCAAGCAACTAACGCCAGCAAAACTGTAGCTGTCACCGTCAGTTTCCACGAGAGAGAAAGCAGCAGACCCACAAACACCAAAACAGTCATTGAGGTAGTAAACATTGCGATCGCCGTGCTAACTGCACTAGCAGTCCGACCAATCTCTCCGCCCAATTTATTAATTAAATCCCCGACTTTAGTTTGAGAGTAAAACTCTAAATCTACTTTTAACAACAACCGCACACCTGCTTGTCGCAAATCAGAAGTCAGAGAGCGCGTCAGAGAAGTAGCTACTAAAGTATTGATATAACTCGTAACATTTTTCAAAAAAATTGCCAGCACAATCGCCCCGGTCATCAACATTAAACGCTGATTTTCGGGCATTCCCTCAAAGGGATGCATCAAAGTTTTAATTAGAGGTGGAGCGCCGCGCAGCTCGATAGTTTCCTCTAAAAAACTTAAAAGCACTGGTACAATTAGAGTAGTGCTGATACCGTTAAATAAAGCGCCAGAAAAGCCCAGCATCATAGTTAAGATAATTCTGCCGGGATATCGTCTGGCATATTTTAGGAGTAGCTTATTGGCAGACATAAAGCATTCCCAGCTAAACAGTACGACATATCAAAATATTCTTTAATGACAGCCAGTTTTTCTTCCTCCATTGAGTCGATTGAAAATTACCTTGACATACCTGCAATTATATCTGAGAGGAGCGGTGCCATTGCTTGAATGCTATATTTTTTCACACATCTTTCCCGAGCTTTCATTCCTTGCAAATTCGCAGCAGTCAAATTTTGAAATATCCATTGAATTTTTTGTGAAATTTGAGCGGGAGAACTCGGATCGACTAAATAACCGGTTCCCCCTAAAATTGCTGGAATATCCCCCACTCGCGTAGACAAAACAGGCTTAGCCATTGCCATGCCATCTGTCAGCTTGAGCGGAAACTGAGCCACGGCTGTGAGAGTTTCTCGCTGAGGAACAACTACAACGTGAGCAGCCGCTACAACGGACGGCATCATCTCGACTGGAAATCTTGGCAGTTTAACAATCCAACGCCCCCATTGTTTCACAAGTTTATCATCATAATCATCATAAGGGCTTCCGCCAACGATCGCTAATTTTAAATCGGGTTCATTTAACTGTTCGAGGGCCATCAAAACATCCTCAACACCTTTGTGAGGTCGCGGCGCACCGGGAAACATTAAGATTCTATAGCCGGACAAGCCGTAACGCTGTCTGCTCAATTCAGGATTGTATTTAGCAGGGTCGAACATTGCAGTATCTTTACCATTAGGCATATATACACCACCAAAACGCTGTTTTAAAAACTCAGTATCAACGGTGACTGCATCAGCATGGTGGATTAGACTTTCCATCCACTTGAGATAGAGGGGATGATCGGGTTCTCTCAATTGACCGTTGTGTTTAAAAATATCTCGATAAAGTTGTTTGAAAGAGGGACGGTATTGCCATTCATCTCCACCGTACCAGCTCAGTTCCCAGTCGTCTATATCTAAAATTATAGAGTGGCGACTCGCCAGTTTTTTTAGCAGCGATAAACCCAAGCTTGTAGGTTTAGGTTTGACTGCATAAATAATATCCCCATCTATTTTTTTCAAAAGTTTTTGAGCATCCATCCAAAACCCCGGATAATTTTGAGCTGGTATCGCACATACCGGGATGTCTCTGGGAGGAATAGCATACAAGTCCTTGCCAAACTGAAATCCCACTACTTCTACATCACATTTAAGCTCGATCAGGACTTGAGCTAAAAGAAAAGCACGAATTGCACCTCCTCCTGACAAATCGCTCACTACTAATGAAACTTTCACTGAGGATTTTGTTGAAAACATTTGTTTGATTTTCCTGCTTAACCGAGCTTTTGTCAAAGCGAGCGGGGTTTGCGCCCGAGCCAAGAAACCGGGTTTTTAACCAGGGGAAAGGGCAGCAACGAAGTATTTTGGTAAAAACAAACCAGTGATGCACCCAGGACTGTTATTCAAGTCAGCAATACTTATTATAGGTAAATTTTCGGATATGTTGAGGCTAATTGTTTTTGTATTGTTGCCTAATTTTGTTGCTTTTGATGAAGTTTGCCAACCAACTTTAATTATTTTAAACGCCAAGGATTGTTAAGTTGATTTGGTAAAAATATTTTAGCCGTGCGATCGACTATTCTAGTAAAGAGCGATCGCGTCACGTTTTTGGCGTACTGAGGGCGGTAAGGATAAGTGCAGTGCATTACTTTAATCGGTTTGTCGATCGCATAAATTTCCTTCCACTTATCCAAGTAGTTGTAAACCGGGGACAAAGTGGTCATTTTCGGTTTCACAGATTCAACAGCAGCCGCAAAAGCACCCTGGTCTTTTAAGAATAGCACATTTTGATGTGCTACTACCATCTCGAAATATTTCTTAAAGTTTGTGAACAATTCCTGAGTTTTACTGCTTTTCGTAAAAGCGATAAATCCGCTATTGTATTGAATGCTATTTTCATTTAGCGGCAACCCGACAGACTGCAAAGTTGATAGAATATCCTGCTTGACTCTTAATAAATTTGCAGCTTTAGCAATCGCAGGCTGCACATCTTCCGTCACCAACAAATCCACCCCGTCAAGAAAATCAAAAACCTCATCTATTGGCGACAGCAAACAAATATCACAATCCATATAAATAGTTTTCTCAAACAGAGATTCCCGGTACAAAGCCAGCTTAGCTAGCCGCGACGCTAAAACAGGATTTTCGTGAGAGGGTGCAGGTTTCAATATGACATTTCCGAACACCTGAAGTAAAGGGTATAAAATTTGAGGAACTCTATCTATTAAAACAATAATGGGTTCGCGGTGAAACTTCCTGACTGAAGCCAGAAAATGAACGCAATCTTGGAAAGAGTAAAGACCGGTTAAAATAGTAATAAATCCCTTAGCTGCTAATTTATTTGAATTCATTGATTTACTTATTGATTTACTTATTTCCCTCAGTGTGTCCAATCCCAAAAGCTGTCACTCCAGTCATCTCGACCGTAAAAAATTCCTTGCCATTCATAAAAATGTACAAAATCTTTCAGGTTAATTGTTTTATTGACATTGCGGATCATATAAAGAGGTTTATCTCCATAAAAAGAAGCCCACATAGTATAACTGCTAGGCGGCCCGACAACATAGTCGCACTCAGCCAAAGCATACATATCTTCAATTAAATGACCGCTGCCAAATCCCCAGTTAAAATTATCAAATAAACTGGGATTTTGCGGAATATTAGAACAAATCAAAAACTTGATTTTTTTTCCTTCAAATAGCCTTACCACAGAATTCATGACTTCTAAATATTGCTCAGTGGTGTAAAAGTATCTCCCCTTTTGATGCTGAGCATAATCCCCTTGACGGATGTGAATTCCGACGAGCAGATCAGAGTTATTTTTTAAATTCAATATCAAAGGATCTACATTGATTCTATATCGTTCTAATGGTGCAAAGTATGCTCTAATCGGGTCGGCGTACTTGTGTAACTTGGGGAGATCTTCTACAAACCAGCCATCTCGAAATAACCAGCCTTGAAAACAAACAATTGAACCGTGCTTGATTTGTTCTATCTCCTGATATTTGACCCAACTAAAAGGTTCTTTGCGGATTATTTCTTGCGTTTTTAATATTTTTTTATTGCTTAAATACTTAATAAAATTATAATATTTACTTCTGACAAACTTGTTACCTGCTGCGGTAAAAGATGGAGGAGGATAACAACACAAAAAATCCCCAGCGGTTCCCACAAAGAATTCTGCATATTCGTCAAAAGCCGGATTGAGAACAGTCAAATTATGCTCGATCGCCCAAGCAATGAAATTAGCAAAAAGCAGCAGTCGGTTGCCGAGTTGTCCCGATTTAGCCGATATTATTAGCATATTGTATTTTTGGGGCGGGGGGACGCCCACCCCACAAGAATTCAATCCAACTTTGCTGTAATGGTAAGGTGCGCAATGCCCACCCTACATACTAAGAGCTGTGGCGTTTTTGGTGCCACTGCCAAGCATGGGAGATAATGTTCTTAATGTCGGGATATTCTGGAGACCAACCCAAGGTTTTGATGGCTTTCTCGCTGCTGCCAACCAAAGAAGGCGGGTCTCCCGGACGCCGTTCACGCTCAACAGCCTTAATCTCTTTTCCCGTCACTTGGCGAGCCGCTTCTATCACCTCTTTCACCGAAAACCCGCCGCCATTGCCCAAATTAAAGAAATCAGATTTGCCACCATTTAGCAAATATTCTAATCCTAAAATGTGAGCAGATGCCAAATCGTTAACGTGAATGTAATCCCGAATGCAAGTACCGTCAGGAGTATCGTAATCCGTCCCAAAAATCGCGATCGAATCTCGTTTCCCCAAAGCAGCGAATAACACCAGCGGGATCAGGTGAGTTTCTGGATTGTGATCCTCTCCTACCAACCCGTTCGGATCTGCCCCAGCCGCATTAAAATAGCGGAAACAAACAGACTTGAAATTGTACGCAGCGTCAAAATCCGACAAAATCCGTTCTACCATTAACTTAGTAGCACCGTAGGGATTGATCGGGTTTTGTGGGTGGTCTTCTGTGAGCGGGATTTTCTGCGGTACGCCGTAAGTCGCGCAAGTAGAAGAAAACACCAATTTATTCACCCCAGCACCAATCATTGCTTCCAAAAGGGTAATAGTACCGATGACATTGTTGCGGTAATATTTAGCTGGGTCGGTAACAGATTCGCCCACGTAAGCGTAGGCAGAAAAGTGCATTACCGCATCAATTTTGTGCTTAGCAAATAGGTTATCGAGAAGAGTGCGATCGCTCGTATCGCCAACTACCAACTCGACCTGCAAAGCCTGATCTACTATATCTCGGTGACCGTAAACTAAATTATCCAAAATCACCACACCGTAACCGGCGTTTTTCAGCGCTAATACCGCGTGAGAGCCAATATATCCAGCTCCGCCCGTCACCAAAATAGTTGGTTTGTCTGCACTCATTTTCTTCTGCCTGTTTTTATAGCTGGGATTGCCAAGAGCCTTGTTAATTTGAGACTTCCACATCTGACGCTTTCACACTCCGCGTGAGCCGGAGAATTAAACCGAAATATATAGGCTTTGCTGTGCCAGACGGGACGCTCGCACTCCTAAAAAACGCTTTTTACACTCCAGACAGATGCTGAGGGAGCAAGTCTTTCTGTTCAATCGATAAACTTGAGGCGACCAATTTGGATATAATCAAATATCCGATTGATTTGATGTCGATCCTCTTCTGAAATTTTATCATCTGAGAGGAGAGCTGAAGTCAAAAATAAATGTTCCCGGCGAGTGATCTTGCCAGACGCTACAATCCGATCGACCATTTGAGAAATTGTTAAGTTCGATTTGTTGTGAGATGTTCGCATTTATTCGATCGCTTTTATGTCAGAATAGTTAAACGGGATCGCAGTTTTTGACCCAAAACCAAAAATCGTGCGTACCAGACTGTAAATCTATTTGCTCAACAGCAGAAAGAAGGTATTAGAGTGTTACTTCCAAAGATAGATGTGCGGAATAGATAATTCGGCATTCAGTCTTCGGATAGGGTTCAGAGTAATTTAATTATATAATATTTTTCCTAGAGAGGCAGTTTTCTATGCAGGTTTATCGGCTTCCGGTACTGTCGGACAATTACATTTTCTTGCTGCACGACCCCGATAGCCGCACAGCAGCCGTCGTCGATCCAGCCGCTTCAGAGCCGGTCTTGCAGCAACTGCGATCGCTCGGAGCCGAATTAACAGCAATTTTCAATACGCACCACCACAGCGACCACGTAGGCGGCAACCAGCAACTGATCGATCGCTTTCCCCAAATTAAAGTTTACGGCGGCGCAGAAGACCGAGGCAGAATACCCGGACAGCAAGTGTTTTTACAAGCGGGCTCGCGCGTTGAATTTGCTGGCAGAAGCGCCGAAATCTTCTTCGTACCCGGCCACACAAAAGCTCACATCGCCTACTATTTCCCCCCCAGCAAGCCAGGGGAAACCGGCGAATTGTTCTGCGGCGACACTTTATTTGCTGGAGGCTGCGGCAGACTATTTGAAGGCACTCCCGCCCAAATGTTAGCCTCCCTCGGGCAACTGCGAAACTTGCCCGACAATACCAGAGTTTGGTGCGCCCACGAATACACGCTCAAAAACTTGCAATTTGCCATCAGTGTAGATGGCGACAATCCCGATCTGCAGCAGCGCTGGGAATCCGTCAAGGAAGCGCGCAGTCGATCGCAACCTACAATACCATCATCGATCGGCATCGAAAAAAGCACAAACCCATTTTTGCGCTGGGATTGCCCCAACCTCCAATCTGCTACCAACACCCGCGATCCAGTGCAAACCTTCGCTCGATTGCGCGGCATGAAAGACCGATTTTGACCACTACCAACAATAAATATCACTATATCGAGCCATAATTCATTGAAGCTGAGCTTCCCACTGTTTCGGTATTGATAGAAAGCGCATCACTTTAGTTGACATATCTTCAGTGTCGTGGTTATTCCATATTTGCTTTGATTTGAAACAGCCAGAAATTTGCCCGTCGCCTGTGCTGAATCTCGCAAGTGGTTAAGACGCGGGATTCTACTCTAAAATAAATGGTCTAGATATAGATACTCCAGCAGGACGATCCACATCCCTCTTAGGTTTGAATTCTCACTCTGATGAAATCAAAAGTTCCTCTGGTTATTTCCCTATTATTGATGAGCGCGATTGGCTTTGCCAAAAGTAAAACGAGTGTTGTTAGAAACCGATGCAAAATCCACGCAATACTGAACTCCAACCGAAAATCGACCCCTCTGTTTCAACGGATTCTAACAAACCGCTCTACCCAGGCGCGCTTTTGCCAACAGATGTAGGGATGCTTCTGCAATTAGCAGATGGTAGCATTCAGGGGTGCAATTCTCACGCCCAGGAGCTGTTGGGGATGACAGCACAACAGATGCAGGGCTGCACTTCAATAAATAGTATGCTGCAGACTGTGCGTGAAGATGGCTCGGATTTTCCCGGCGAGACCCATCCAGCGATGGTGGCGCTGCAAACCGGGCAACCATGCTCAAATGTCATCATGGGCTTTTATCAGCCACAGGGAAAATTGATTTGGTTGACGCTCAATTCTCAACCTTTATTTCAGGGAGATCGATCGACTCCCTATGCGGTAGTTACAACCTTCACGGAGCTCGCTCAACAAAAGCCTGAACCAGTCTGTAACGCGCCCGCGCAACAACTCTCAGATACCCTCGAAAGTATTTCGGACGGGTTCTTTGCTTTGGATCGAGACTGGCGATTTACCTACGTCAATTTGCAAGCGGCGCGGTGGCTGAATCGAGCCTCGAAAGATTTGATTGGCAACAGCATTTGGGAAGAGTTTCCCGAATCAGTGGGCAGTTTGTTTGAGCAGGAATATCGCCACGCCGCCACCTTCCAAGTTACGGTTAGTTTTGAATCTTTTTATCCGCCGCTCAATGCTTGGTATGCGGTACGAGCCTATCCGATCGCCTCGGGACTTGCCGTTTATTTTCAAGATGTGACCGAGGAGAAGGCGGCGAGGGCTATTTTTATTAAACAAGCACAAACTGTGCAGCAACAACTAGCAGAAATCGAGGCGATTTATGCTAGTGCGCCGATCGGACTTTGCTTTATAGATACCGAGTTGCGGTTTGTCCGCCTCAACGATCGGCTAGCAGAAATTAACCGAGTTCCAGCCGCCGCCCACATCGGCAAAACATTGCGCGAAATCTTGCCAGAAATGGCTGATGATTTAGAGCCACTTTACCAACAAGTTATTGAAACTAAAGTTCCACTCAAACAGCTCGAAGTTCGCAGGACGAACTCAGCACGGCCGGGAGTCGAACAGGATTGGCTGTTGAGTCTCTATCCGCTGAGGGCCGAGGACGATCGCGTGCTGGGCGTGAATGTGACGGTGCATGAAATTACCGATCGCAAAGCTACCCAAAAAGAAATTCAACGGCTCAATCAGCAACTAGAGCGACGAGTTAATGAACTGCAATCGATACTTGATGCTGTACCTGTTGGTATTACGATCGCCGACGACCCACAGTGTAAAGTAATTCGCGCTAACCGATTTGCCCAGTCGATGTTGATAGTGCCGCCCGATACCAATGTTTCTGGAACCGGAGAGCAAGCCTGGGCCCTTCCGTTTAGACGATTCCGCAACGGACAGGAAATTCCGGGAGAACAACTCCCCATGCAACTAGCCGCGGCGAACGGCGTCGCAGTGCGAGATGTGGAAATTCAAATGGTGCGATCGGACGGGGTGGCCTTTGATTGGTTGGTGAATGCGGTGCCGTTATTTGACGAGCAGGGCGCAGTTCGCGGCTCTGTGGCAGCGTTTATGGATATTAGCGATCGCAAACAAGCTCTTGCTGCTTTGCACCGCTCCCAGGAACGCTATCGCACTTTGTTTGATTGCCTAGACGAAGGCTTTTGCATCATCGAAATGCTGTTTGACGCCAACGACAAGCCGATCGATTACCGCTTTTTGGAAGTCAATCCTGCCTTTGTGAAACAAACCGGACTCGAACAAGCTGCGGGTAAAACGATGCGAGAGCTCGTTCCGGATCACGAAAATTATTGGTTTGAGGTGTATGGCAAAGTCGCGCTCACGGGGGAACCCTTGCGCTTCGAGCACGGCTCGGAAGCCATGAACCGCTGGTTTGAGGTTTCGGCGTTCCGCACTCCTGAGCCGCACAGCCGCAAAGTCGCCATACTTTTCAAAGACATCAGCGATCGCAAACAATCGGAGAATCTCCTGCGGCAACAGGAAGAACAACTGCGGCTGTTCGTCAAACATTCGCCTGCGGGGGTGGCGATGTTTGACCGCCAGATGCGGTATATGCTGGTGAGCGACCGCTGGCTGGCAAGTTACGGGCTCGGTGCTCAAAACATTGTAGGTCGATCGCACTACGACATATTTCCGGATTTGCCCGATCGTTTCAAACAAATCCACCAGCGCTGTCTGGCGGGAGCAGTTGAAATCTGCCCTGAAGATCTGTTACCCCGCCCTGATGGCTCGATCGACTGGGTGCGCTGGGAAATTTACCCTTGGCGAACCAACGCCAATGAGATTGGCGGCATCATGATTTTTTGCGAAATCATCACCGAGCGCAAAAACGCTGAACTCGCGGCGGGCGCGGCCTCCCAGCAAGTCAGCAATATTATAGAAAGTATTACCGATGCCTTTATGGCGCTCGATTCAGAATGGCGCTATACCTACGTTAATGCCACTGCTGAAAAACTGCTTTCTCGCTCGAGAAACGAGTTGTTAGGTCGATCGATCTGGGAGGTATTTCCCGCCGAGCGAGAATCCAATTCAAGGTTATATCAAGAATTTCATCGAGTTGTTTCCGAACAAGTTTCTGTCAAATTTGAAGAGTTTTCGCCTTCGCTCCAGATGTATATAGAAGTGAGCGCCTATCCTGCCGCCGAAGGACTTACGGCTTATTGGAGCGATATTAGCGATCGCAAACGCACTGAAGAAGAACTGCGGCAAAAGAATGCGATTTTGAACGTGATTAACGAGTCAGCGCCCACGCCAATTTTTGTCAAAGATCGAGAAGGACGGATTATTTATGCAAATCCAGCCACGCTGGAAATAATGGGCAAACCTGCTTCTGAAGTAATTGGCGGTCGCGATCGCGATTTATACCCAGTAGCAGAACTTGCAGCCACAGTCACGGAAAACGATCGGCGCATTATGGAATCCGGTCAAACAGAAGCCCTCGAAGAATCTCACGATGGCATTCGGACATTTCTGGTAATGAAAGCTCCCTACCGCAATGAGGCGGGAGAAGTTATCGGCTTGATTGGCATCTCCAACGACATCACAACTCGCAAACGAGCAGAAGTCGCCATGCAAGAACAAACGAAGTTATTGCAAGTCATCATTGACAGCATTGGTGATGGTTTAATTTTGGCAAACCAACAAGGGGAGTTTGTGCTATTTAACCGAGCCGCCGTAGGCATATTTGGTCCGTTATCGAATGAAAAATCTTGTGAGGAATGGTCGAGCACCTACGGGCTATTTACGGCAGACAAAAAAACCTTCTTCCCCGACGCTGAACTACCTCTGGCCAGAGCAATCAAAGGTGAATATGTCAATGATGTAGAGGTCTTTGTCCGCCGCGAAGATTCAGAAGGTCGCTGGATCAGTATCAGCGGTTATCCGGTAGTTGATGTTAGCAGCGAAATCAAAGGCGGAGTGATTGTCTGTCGGGATATCACAGAACGCAAACAAGCCGAAGCAGCGATGCGAGAAAGCGAAGAACGATTCCGCAATATGGCTAACAACGCTCCATTTATGGTATGGGTAACAGACTCCACAGGCTATTGCACTTTCTTGAGCGAAAGCTGGTACGACTTCACAGGTCAAACTGAGGAAACAGGTTTGGGATTGGGTTGGGTAAACGCGGCGCATCCAGAAGACCGAGAACAGGCCAAGAACGCTTTTTTGAGCGCCAACGAACGCCAGGAACCCTACCGCGTAGAATTTCGCCTCCGGCGCAAGGATGGCGGATATTCTTGGGCGATAGATGCGGCTGCTCCCAGATTTTCCGAAAGGGGACAATTTGAGGGTTATATCGGCTCTGTTATCGACATTACAGAGCGCAAACAAGTGGAAACCGAGCGCGATATGGTTCTCCAATTAGAACAAGCTGCCCGCGCGGAAGCCGAGCGAGCTAACCGCATTAAAGACGAGTTTCTGGCGGTGCTTTCTCACGAGTTGCGATCGCCCCTGAATCCGATTTTAGGCTGGTCGCAACTGCTCGTCGGCGGCAAGCTGAACAGGACTCAAACTGCCAAGGCTTTTAAGACGATCGAGCGCAACGCCAGACTGCAATCTCAATTAATCGAAGACTTGCTTGACGTGTCTCGGATTCTGCAAGGGAAACTCAGATTGAATGTTGCTCCGGTGAATCTGGCAACTATTATCCCCTCTGCGGTGGAAACCGTGCAATTAGCAGCCCAAGCAAAAAAAATTCAAATTCAAACAATTTTAAGTCCCGATATCGGGCAAGTTGTCGGCGATACAAGTCGCTTGCAGCAAATTGTCTGGAATTTGCTGTCAAACGCGGTGAAATTCACGCCCGAAGGTGGCAAAGTTGAAGTTCGATTAGGGCAAATCGAACGCCAAGCTCAAATTCAAGTCATAGACACTGGTAAAGGCATTCTTCCGGATTTCTTGCCTTATGTTTTTGACCATTTCCGACAAGAAGATGGCGCCACAACTCGCAAATTTGGCGGCTTGGGATTGGGATTGGCGATCGTCCGCCAACTGATCGAACTTCACGGCGGAACGGTGTTTGCAGAAAGCGCAGGAGAAGGTCAAGGAGCGACGTTTACGGTGAGATTACCGCTATTAAATGATGATTCTAGAAGGCAGGAGGAGGAAGCCGTCAATGGGGCTGCTAGTCCCGATCTCTTATCCAGGCCGCTAGCTGGATTGAGAATTTTGGTGGTAGATGATGAACTCGACTCGCGAGATTTTGTCGCTTTCGTGCTTGAGGAAGCGGGTGCAGAGGTGATTTCCCTGTCATCTGCTGCTGAGGCGCTAGAGTCGATCGAACAAACTGCACCGGATTTGCTCGTCAGCGACATCGGAATGCCGCAGATGGACGGATATATGTTGATAAATCGCATCCGCACTCAGCTTGCGCCTGAGTATCGGCAGTTGTTGGCGATCGCCTTAACGGCCTATGCTGGAGAAGCAAACGAGCGCCAAGTTTTGCAAGCAGGATTTCAAAAACACTTAGCCAAGCCGATCGATCCGACCCAGTTAGTTGCTACTGTAGCGCGATTGAGCGTCGCCCAGCGCCTTGAGAATAAAGCCTGAGTGCTCGGTAAGACATTGCACTGTAGTTGATTTTGCTCATTACAGCACCCCCGTTTTGCGTAATTTCAAACTGAATTTACCCGTTAAAAATATTATCCCTGTTTCTTCCCTCGAACCTCGAATCTCGAACCTCGAATCTCAACATCCATCCGTTAGATCCGTTACATCCGTTACAAAATCCGTTGCCGAACTTCCTTGCGATCGCCCCTCAAACTTCGCTATTATAAAAAGTTGCAGTTAAAACCCCAGAAGCAACGATCATGGCCAAGCGCGTCCAATTAGTTTTAAATAAAGATGTCAGCAAACTCGGCAAAGCTGGCGACGTAGTAGAAGTAGCCCCAGGGTACGCCCGCAACTACCTAGTACCCCAAGGAATGGGATTTAGAGCCACTCCGGGCATTCTCAAGCAAGCAGAGCGCCGCCGTGAAGAAGAAAGAGTGCGTCAGCTAGAGCTCAAGCAGCAAGCTGAAGTCCGCAAAACCGCCCTCGAAGCGGCTGGGCCTTTCATCATCTCCAAGCAAGTTGGCGAAGCAGACGCGATTTTTGGTACAGTTACCAACCAAGAAGTAGCAGAACTGATTTTTAACTCTACGAGTCAAGAGGTCGATCGGCGCGGCATCACCCTACCCGAAATTCGCCAAACTGGTACATACAAAGCTGAAATCAAACTTCACGCAGAAGTTACCGCCGAAGTTGATATTCAAGTTGTTCCGATGTAATTAAGAGTTATCAGTCATCAGTCATCAGTCATCAGTCATTAGTCATTAGTCATTAGTCATTAGTTGTTAGTCATTAGTCATTAGTCATTAGTCATTAGTCATTAGCTAAGAACTGAGTACCGCTAACTAAGAAGTGATTAACGCTAACTAAGGACTGATGACTGCTAACTTGCAGATTTAAAACTGAGGACTAATCACTGGCAACTAATAACTATAGGATTTACGCAAAAAATGGTTTAAGGCGCTATAGGTAGGAATAAGGTGCGCCCATAAGCAGCCTACAGATAGAGTTGGTGCGTAAGTCCTAAACTAATGACTAACAACTAATGACTAATGACTAACAACTAATGATTAATGACTAACAACTAATGACTAATGACTAACAACTAATGACTGAGGACTATTGACTAATGAGCGATTTGATGCCGACAAATATAGAGGCAGAAGAAGCAATTTTGGGCGGGATTTTAATAGACCCCGAAGCTATTTCCCGAATTGCCGAACTTCTGCGACCGGAGTTTTTTGCCATCACCGCTCATCAAGTCATTTATCGATCGGCATTAGCCCTATTTTTCCAGGGTCAACCTACCGATTTAATGACGGTAACAACTTGGCTAACCGACCGCAACCAGTTAGAGCAAGTAGGAGGACTAACTAAATTAGCACAATTAGTCGATCGCACAGTTTCAGCAGTCAACATCGACCAATATGCAGTTTTAGTTGAAGACAAATATCAGCGCCGCAAATTAATCGAAGCTGGCAATAACATAGTACAATTAGGCTACGAGACAGCAGTACCGCTAGAAACAGTCTTAGACCGCGCCGAACAAGAAATTTTCAGCATAACTCAAGAACGTCCGCAACAGGATTTAGTGTCGATCGGCGAAACGCTAAACCAAACATTTCAAGACCTAGAAAATCGCAATGAAGGCCTCACGCTTCCCGGCATTCCCTCCGGTTTTTACGACTTAGATGCCATGACAGGAGGCTTTCAGCGATCGGATTTAATCATCGTTGCAGCCAGGCCGGCGATGGGCAAAACCGCTTTCTGTACCAACATCGCCCACCACATCGCCGCCGGAAAGGAGAAATTTCCGGTTGCCGTTTTCAGCTTAGAAATGTCGAAAGAACAGCTAGTGCAGCGTATTCTGTCCAGCGAAGCCAAAATAGAAAGTAACCGGTTGCGATCGGGTAGAATCAGTCAAAACGAATGGGAACCAATCAGTACAGCCATTGGCAATTTATCAGAACTACCACTATTTATTGACGATACTCCCAATATTACCGTCACAGAAATACGATCGAAAGTCCGCCGCCTCCAAGCAGAACAAGGCGGAACCCTAGGATTAGTCTTGCTAGATTACCTGCAATTAATGGAAGGTAGCAGCGACAACCGCGTGCAAGAACTATCTCGAATTACCAGAAGTCTTAAAGGTTTAGCCCGGGAACTCAACGTGCCGATTATTGCCTTATCTCAGTTGAGTCGGGGTGTGGAAGCGAGGACAAACAAGCGGCCCATGATGTCTGATTTACGCGAAAGCGGATCGATCGAGCAAGACGCAGATTTAGTAATTATGCTCTACCGCGACGAATATTACAACCCTGATTCCCCCGATCGCGGAATTGCAGAAGTAATTATTACCAAACACAGAAACGGGCCCACAGGAATCGTCAAACTATTATTTGACCCCCAATTTACCTGCTTTCGCAATCTGGCATCTCCGAAGCGATCTTAAATTAACCAGGGCTTATACAGCAGATTGCAGGTTTATGAGGTACACGGGGCAATCCCATGCCCCATGCCCCATGCCCCATGCCCCATGCCCCATGCCCCACGCCAGACTGTACCTCATATTGCTAAAAACTGCTGTATTATGTTTGTTGAATTGGCCGTTATAAAATTTTGTCTATCGAGTGGGGCAGGGTTTATAAATATTGTCGATATGAATGAAAGATTGTTGGTGAAACCTGCCCCTACAAATATTGTGGTTAATTTACCGGACGTGATATTACACAGAAACCCGGTTTCTTAAAAAAACCGGGTTTCTAAACACCGTAAAAGTTTTACGTTTAATTAGGTTGAGCGACCTAGCCAGCGATTTTCAACAATTCCACATCAAAAATCAGCGTAGCATTAGGAGGAATCACCCCGCCCGCACCGCGAGCGCCGTAACCGAGTTCAGGGGGAATAATCAACTGGCGGCGGTCTCCAACTTTCATCGTACCGACACCTTCATCCCAACCCTTAATTACTTGGCCCACGCCAATTTTGAACTGAAAAGGAGAATTGCGATCGCGCGAACTGTCAAACTTCGTGCCATCCTCCAAAGTTCCAGTGTAGTGCACGACAACCGTCTGCCCGGTTTTTGGAGTCGCCCCTTTACCCTCTTTCAATTCAACATATTTCAGACCTGAATCTGTGGTGACAGTTTTCTCAGTATTATCAGTATTATCAATCATGTTATTGCCAGCGATAGTAGCTGGTACCTCCGGTAAAGTAGCATCAGCTACTAGCAAGCTATCTTCTTCCAAAGACGGCGCTGACAACTTCTCAATAGCAGTCTCGGGTAAAAGATTGTTCAATTCGGCGGCAACTGCTTGGGATCCTGAACCGCCCATTTGAGCGACTATCAAAAACACAAAGCAAACCAGCATTACCCCCAAGCTGACTAGAACTCCTCGCAAAATTAATCCTCCTGATACTTTAAACCGCGATATCTCAGATATCTAAGACATCTAGTACAACAAAAACTACCAAATTTTATCTGAACTTTTCCACCAAACAAGGGCAGGTGTCAGATAATTTTAAAGGCAAAAGTATGAAGTCAGAATGTTTGTAATTCTACATAAGTGGCTTCTACATAAGTGCCTTTTTGAGCCTTCTGCCTTCGGGTGACAATCTTATCACAAGATAGCAGGGAACCGTCCGGCCCGATCGAACTCAGCGCCAGTTACGGTTTTCTAAATCCCGCATCTGACGTTCGAGACGATCGAGCCTTCCCCGCAACTCATCCATTTCGGACTGTCGGGGGACTCCCATATCTTGCAGGATATTCCGTAGTTGCCGCTGCAACTGCGTATCCCAATTGCCCTGCTCGGACTTGAGCTGCTCGGTCATGTCATCGACAAAGGTTTTGGCTTGCTCGGAATTGATTTTGCCATCTTTGACCCATTGGTCGCTGACTTCCTGCAATTTCTCGGCCACCAGGGAGGTAGTACCAATGCCGAACATTACCAGTTGTTTGAGTAAGTTGCTATTGTTATCCATATATTTTTCCTACTGTTTGCCCCTTCATACGCGATCGGCTCAGGCCGCCTGCTGTCGCTGCCAAACCATCTGTACACTTAAAGTTACATCAGCGCTGACCTACCTTTCTATTTTGGAGCATCCAGTCGCCTGATGGCGAGTCGAGCGTGTCGAGCAGCGTTCGGTAAACCCGCTAATGAGCTACCGACAAAATTACCCCATCACCTGCTGTCTATGCCTGATTGCCCCCGCTGTCACCAACCTGTAGACGCCCGAGCGATCGCCTGTGCGCACTGCAAAACCCCTCTCAAGGCTTTCGGTCATCCGGGTATCCCCCTTTATCGATCGCAACCCGAAGAATTTCTGTGTACTACTTGTATTTATCACGAAGACGACACTTGCAACTACCCCCAGCGTCCCTTTGCCAAAGAATGCACGCTTTATCACGATCGAGCTGAGCCGCTTGTGCCACAGACGAGCCATTACATCAGCGGCGGTTGGCAACAATCAATCAAAAATTGGTGTCAGCGCCATCTCGTTTGGTTAGCTTTATTAGGTTTAATTATTATTAGCATTGCTCTGTCGATTTAATCGGATTGTACAAAGCGTAGAATAGAGATATCTCTGTTAATCTGGGTTGCTCTATTATTCTGTAAATTATTCATGAGTTACGTATTGGGCATCGACGGCGGCGGCACTAAAACTATCTGCATCTTAATGGACGAAAACCACCTTGTTTTGGGACGGGGCGAAGCAGGGCCGTCAAATTATCAAACGCTGGGAATTGAGACAGCAAAACAATCGCTCCAATTGGCGATCGAACGAGCAGTTATGTCCGCTAATATCGAGGCTGTGGGCAATCTCAATATAGAAGCAATTGGTCTGGGACTAGCAGGCGTCGGGCGTCCAAAAGATATTGAAATAGTGCAATTTGTAGTGCAGAACTTGCAGTTGACGAATACTTTACCAGTAACCCAATCATTCCTGCCCAGAAATATAGTAATTTGCAGCGACTGCGCGATCGCACTTGCTGGCGGCACGGGCTATCCAGTGGGTATCACCGTTATTTCAGGAACCGGTTCGATTGTTTTCGGGCAAAACAGTCAAGGGAAAACTAAACGAGTCGGCGGTTGGGGATATATTTTAGGCGATGAAGGGAGCGGATATGACATCGCCCTTCAGGGTTTGCAAGCTGCTTTGAAGTTCTATGACGGACGCGCAGGGTTTACAGCACTTGCGGAAAAATTTCAAAACCATTTAGGCCTAAATCACCTAGAAGAATTGGTAGAAGTCGTTTACCGGCACGGTTGGGGAGTGAAAGAAATTGCAGCTTTGGCGCCGATTGTCGATCGAGCCGCAGCAGAGGGCGATCGCGTCGCTGACGGCATTATCAATAGTGCTGTAGCAGAATTAACCTTTTCAACAAAAATAGCCATTTCAGCGCTATTTAACCAAACAGAAGAATTTGAAATTGTGATCATAGGAGGTGTGTGGGGTGGCGAGGCAAATTGCCGGGGTCGCTTTGAAGCGGCAATAAGTGCGATCGCCCCAAAAGCTAAGGTAATTTCGCCCCGATACGAACCAGCTTTCGGTGCTGGATTGTTAGCCTTAAACGCTCTCAACAATTAATTGTTGACTGTTGACTATCTTCCTTATCTTCCCGATCGCCCCTGTCTTGCGGATTTTCTCAATTTTTCCAAATTTTCAAATTCTGGATTATCTACCTTATCTTCCCAACTTGTAGAATTCCAGCCTGCCATAATTAAAACATCAGATGAATGCGAAACCAGAAACAAATTTAGCATTAGTGCGTTCCGAAGTAAACCACAACCGCAACAAGGAGACAATTGATATGATTACTTCTCAAAAATGGCGTTCAGCAACAGCAGCCATCCTCGCACTGGGCATTACAGTTGCAACCAGCGCGCCGCTGGTGGTAGCTACTCCCGCAGAAGCTCAACAACGAATTTCACAATTTGATAGCCTCCGAATTCCTTCCGGCAGTGTAATTCCAGTTAGCTATGAAAAAGACAAAATAGTTGTCACACGCGAAGAAACAGCACCTTTAACTTTAACAGTAGCACGAGACATCCGCACAGCTCAAGGCAGAGTATTAATCCCCGGAGGCAGCCAGATAGTCGGGGCATTGCAACCTGTCAGAAGAGGCAATCAAATGGGTACTCAATTTGTTGCCAGAGAGTTAATTATCAGCCGCCGCCAACGCTATCGGATTGACGGAACTTCAGGAATTATTACCAGAACCGAAAGAGTCCAAAAAGGTAGTGGCACAGGTTCATTAGCGCAAGGTGCAGCATTGGGTGCAGCAGCAGCAGCAGCACTAGCAGGCATTACCGGCGACAAAGCCATCGCGACTGAAGAAGTATTGGGAGGCGCTGGGCTCGGCGCTTTAGCTGGAGTATTGTTGGGGCGGCGCAGCGTTGACGTGATCGTGATTCGCCCACAACAAGATTTGGCAGTAAGATTGCGATCGGACATCGTACTCCGCTAATATTGGGATCTTCCGATTAATTATTTGCAGTAAAACATTGTCGATCGCTAACTTGTGGTCTCCCGATAATTGGCTAGGCATACTGTTAAGGTTGTGCCTAGCCATGTTTGTTGGCGGAATTATTGGATGGGAGCGCCAACTCAGACACAAACCAGCGGGATTGAGAACTCATATGCTCGTAAGTATGGGTTCTGCACTGTTTGTTTTAATACCGCTGGCAATGGCTAAAAATCCAAACGGACTAGATGCTGTAGAGCGCGTAATTCAAGGCATTGCTGCCGGGATTGGGTTTTTGGGAGGCGGAGAAATCCTGCGGCAAAGTCAACAGGAAATAGGCAAAGTTGAAGTTCACGGCCTCACCTCTGCCGCCGCTATTTGGGTGTCAGCAGCTTTAGGAACTGCGGCAGGATGCGGGTTGTGGCAACTGGCATTAATTGGCGCTTTAATGTCACTGTTTGTTCTGAGAGTAATTAAAATGTTAGAGCGTCGGAGTCGGAAATAGTCTCAGTCATTATATAATTTCTGGTAAAATAACCGTTATAAAGTTTGTAGTGACGGCGGAAGTTCGAGAGAGTTTTATGAGGCCTAAAGTCCTCACTACGAACCAATTTTATTGCGGTCGATTGAGGGTACATAATATTAGCTCTATCTCCGCCGTAGGGACACGGGATCCGGCGGTTGTCCCTACTTCATAAACCGGGAATACGCTATAAATTGTTGGCACTCATCCAATCTCGACCTGTCAAGGTGGTCAAAAAGTGGCTCAAACCCTTGAAAGCTCTGCTTCGGCGATCGATAAATCTTCTTCATTGGATAGACAATTAATAATAAATAACATCTCAAGAATAATGCTCAACGGTTACGACGCAAACACGTTGACTACACCTTGACAGATCTGGTCATCCAAGCCTTGCCTTTGAGGAGTAAAGTCCTCAGTAGAGACTTAAATATTTATTTTAATTTGAGTTGATTTTGCTCAATACCGAGCGAACCCCAATAGCGAGATTTTTGAAACTAATTAGTTGAGGATAGAAATTAGCCCAATTAAATTCTCCTAGGAGCATTTTTTTTGAGCTACAAATTAATATTTATCTAGCCTGATGGCAGAAGAAAGCTGATTAATTTTTTTCATGAAAATTTGACATTTTTATCGATTCCAAAGACTCTTGCCTCACGCGACCCGCCATCGCAGCTAACTGCAAGCTCATAAAAGCATTCAAGTCTTCCAAATCACACTTAGCTGAGGAAAAAATCTGCTGCATTTCATGTTCGGCTTCCAAACTAAGATATCCAGCGGCAATAGCTTGTTTTACAACTTCACGAATTTGCACCATCGAAATGTCCCCTACTAATTTGAACAGATCAAAAGCCAACTAATTACTAACAGGAAGTTTCCGATCGCCTCTCGCCAAAGATTTCAAATTGTTTCAGCTCGCGAGACTCTTGTTTCACCAAACCAGACATAGCTGCTAGTTGCAAAGCCATAAAAGCATTTAAGTCTTCCAACTCATACTTGGTGGTAGTTAACATCCGCCGCAGTTGATTTTCTGCTTCAATAGTTAGATAGCCTAGAGCGAGAGCTTGTTGGGCGAGGTCGCGAATCCGTACCATAACATTTCTGAGCTTTATTGTTTGACGCCTCAGTATCAAACGTTTTAACTGAACTTGCAGTGACGGATATTGCTCGATTTGTGTGACATTTTTAGGGGGCAGGGGTGACAGCCGGAGTCGCATAGTGTGACGAAATATTTACACGGGTGTGACGGCGATCACGCGGGGGATGGGAGAGTCCAAGTGTCCGAGTGTCCGAGTGACCGAGTGTCCGAGTGGCCCAGCCCTCGCGCCCTCGCGCGACAGAGTGGAAAAATCTTCCGGGAAGATCTCACTAATGACCAATGACTAATGACTACTGCCTTCTACCTTCAGAAGACGCTCAGCGTCTATAATCAGCAAGTTAAATATTTACGGCAAGACATATGGAACTAGCTCATAAAGATTTGTTACAACAAATAGCCAGATTATCGGAAACTTATGCTAATTTGGCCGATCGCCTGTCAATGGCAGCAAAACAACTGCAAGACTCCGGCCTTCCTCCCTCCGACAGCTTGCTGCAAGAAGTCGCCGCCTACAGCCGCAACTTTGCGGCTGTGCAAAAACAAGCTCTCGAAGCAAACAACTCCGTCATCGCCCCAGGGGAAATTACTTCCCTCAAAGACATTCAAAACTTAGTCGAGACAGCAGCAGCTTCCGAAGGTAAAGCATCCATTCGCGACGCAGCATTGAAAGTGATCGATCGAGTAATGGCGATCGCCCACCGCGAACAAAGCGACTTCGTGCCCTTACAATCTGTTCAGGCCAAAGCCCGCGAACTGCACCGCGCGATTTCCGAATCAACCCCAACTCAACTGCATTCCGATGCAGAATCCTTAGTCAGTGGCAAACACCCAGTTTCCGCAGTGCTAGCCTTGGTGGAACAGCAAGACAAATTAGACGACGAACAGTGGGTAATCCTCGAAGAAACAGTCAGCGCCGCTTTTGGCAAACAAATAGCCGTCGCCATTTCCAGAGGCAAACTAACCATTGCTGAGATGGTAAAAGCAGCACCTGCTAAAGTCGAACCCGGATCCAAAGCAGCGCCCCAACAAAAAATCAGCGCCGAACCCTTGCCGGAAGTGATTATCATCCCGTCGGGAAATGTGGCGCCGAAACAAGTTGCAGTGGCCCCACAGATCCAGATTTTGGAATCCCCCGCACCTTCGGCCCCCATGCACGAGGTGATTATTGTTCCCAGCGTGGAAGTACCTCAGTCCCTCCCGAAAACGGGTTCGGGGAACATTGTCTTTGGGGCACCTCGGGACATTCAACAAGCGGTGGCAGTAGAGGGCGCTTTGGGAATCAAAGTTTTGGTGCACATTCAGGGAATTGGCGATCGAACTTTCGGTTCTCAAGAATACGCGGGTTCTAAGGGTCAAGGGCGGCGCGTCGAAGGATTTCAAATTAATATCGATCCGCCAATTCCCGGCTTAAATGTCGAGTACATGGCTCACGTCGAAGGTGTTGGCGATACTCCTTGGCTCAGCGAGGGAGAATTGGCGGGTTTTCGGGGTCAAGCGAAACGAATTGAAGGATTTGCGGTGCGGTTGAGCGGGCCGCAAGCTGATAACTACGACGTATTTTATAGCGCTCACATTCAGAATATCGGCGACACCGACGTGTCCTCCAACGGCGAATATTGCGGCACTCGCGGCAAAGCTTTGAGAATAGAGGGTATCAAAGTTTGGATCGCGCCATCTGCGAGTTCCCAAACAGTGGCGCCTGTGGGTTTAAAAGTGTTGGCGCACATTCAAGGGATTGGCGATCAAACTTTTAGCGATCGAGAATATGCAGGCACTCGCGGCAAAGGCCGCCGCGTCGAAGGATTTCAAATTAAAATAGAGCCTCCCCTTCCCGGTTTAAATTTGCAGTACATGGCTCACGTTGAAGGAGTTGGCGATACTGCTTGGATCTCGGAAGGCGAGTTGGCCGGTTTCCGGGGTCAAGCTAAGCGCATTGAGGGATTTGCCGCGCGACTGACTGGGCCGCAAGCTGATAAGTATGACGTATTTTATACGGCTCACATTCAGAATGTGGGCGATACTCCTGTTGCTTCTAACGGTCAATATTGTGGCACTCGCGGCAAAGGTTTGAGGGTTGAGGGGGTGACTGTTTGGGTTGAGCCAAAAGCGTAAAAATTGAGAATGAATGGAAAATTTTAAATTGCCTTTTCCATTCATTTTGTGTTGTTATATCATGTTTGATAGGTGAGTTTTTGGTATCCGCTCAATAAATCGGGGTAATAGCAAAAAAGAAGGTTCACAATCTAGGCACAGCATGGTAAAATATGATTCATGACGCAAGAATCATCTCCTCAAAAATTAGTAGAGACCTTACTGCAAAG
>Ga0247770_1000197_pt1 | contig 56808 bp, 69 predicted proteins | sample UWRJL136409B6_FD_179943 | JGI IMG/M metagenome (GOLD analysis project Ga0247770, IMG submission 179943) | Plant litter microbial communities from Arlington Agricultural Research Station in Wisconsin, United States - UWRJ-L136-409B-6 | ecosystem: Environmental > Terrestrial > Plant litter >...
AGTGTTCTGGGGGTGGAAATACCGATACAGTGGCCGGTCCACTCGCAGAGGGTGACTGTTCCACCTCCCTGTCTCTGTCGGGCCTCGAGCTCGGCGTGGGCCTGCAGCCCGAGGGCGAGCGCGGCGAGGATGAAAGACGACTTCATGTTTACTTTTTTAAGATGAGTCGCAGATCGGAAGGTCTAGACGGCTGCGGAAAGGACAACAGGCTGCCCAGCTTTCTCTTGCCGTTGGGTCTTATATAGCAGCCCACAATACCGATGCGTGGCCGGGTCGGGTGGGATGTCTTTCAGACCGCCAAAATTGCCGTCCTGCGCGCGCATATTGGGCCCAATCTGCGGCGTGGCCCAGAGTAAGGAGGCCGGTCCGTTCGACCTTGCAGAGTGACGGTGACGTGGTGGTCAGTTTTCGTTCCTGGCAGAATTTTTGTCGGCCTGGGCCAGACCCCATCCCAGGTCATCTCGAGGCTATCACCCGGTTGGCGGACGACGGTCGAGATTTAGCCAGCGGGGGCGCCAAGCCTGGTTCGACGGGTGACGGGTGCTATATCGGGGAAAAAAGGTTTGGCGAGACCCAATAGCTGATGCGCGGCGCCCAATTTGCCGGTGGTTGAAGGTCGACATCGTGTAGCGAGCGAGACACGGGCCAGGAACATGAAGGGAAGAATCTGGGGTACAGGGCGGAATCGCGGAGTCTGGGGCGGTCGAGACCAAACGTGGGCGACGCAATAAAGCTGTCGAATTTGTGCGCGCGTTAGCGGTCGAGTAAACGGAGAGCAAAAATAGACTGGGGTACTTTTCGTCTACGCGTCCTCGCCGCATGCTGCAGCATGGTCGGAAAATTCAGGTACCACCGTGACCATGATCCGGCAGCCGAGCGCGGAGAAACCAGACCAGACATGAAGAAACACATTTGTTTTGGCCCCGTTTCCCGGATGCGGTTGATGCCACGGCCGAAAAATGACAGTCAGGATTTGGTGGCTCGGGTCTGGCTAAGGCCGATCAAGTCGCTATCTATCTCTCGCATGACCGTCCATTCATTGGACCTGGTGTCTGTTGGGATTGCTTGTACGAATTTGGCAACGGCCTCGGCATGCTGCTGGAAGAGCTTGTCGGGTTTCTGATCTCGGCGCGCCATTGAGAGAGCTTGTGCGAGTTGGCACCTGGCTGGGTAGGCTGTTCGCAGAGCTTGTTCGGGTTTGGCTTCGATCTTGGCATCGACGCAACGTCGGGTCTGGGCACTTTACGCGGAAGGAGCTAGCCATGTTGCCATATCTGCCGGTTGCGCACAACATTGTGGGTCGCTGAGTCGCACTAAGCGCGGGGAAAACGGACACCTTACGTAGTTCGAGGAAAGAGCCTCTTTTCTTCAAAATCGTCGACACGTAACGTATCCTTTTGGTGCATGTTTCCTGTTGGTTGTGTTTGACTCGGAATCTGGCCGAAGCGAGGGTTCGGCTGGCAGAATGTGTGGATCGAGACTGAAACCCAGCACGAACCGGCATATCTGTCATGCTAAGATTGCTGCGCGACTCGACATCGCTGAACCCAGGTTTCCAAGCTCAGGTTCAACTCACCATGTGAGTCAAGTGAGGCCACATAGCTTGTGCGACCTGATCTTGCGATCTTCGTCCCGAATTTTATACCACCGGCGGCGTTGGGGTCGCCATAACTTGGAGGATCTGTATTCTGCTCCAGTTTTGGGTTTGTTATCTTTCAGGACCGGTATCTGTGGGCGTTGGGCAAAGATGAAGCTTGTGAGAATATCACGGTGATGTAATCCGTACAGACAGAACTGAGAAGAGCGGGTCAATCGAAGTCCTGCTAACAACTGCTCCTTCCTTCAAGCGATCAAACATGATCCCTTTAGCTCAAGCCATTCGTCACCGCCATCTTAGCCCAATGGATCTGGAACCTTCCAAACTCCACTACATTCGATTTTCTTGCGTTTGGTAACCAGCTCTATTTTTGAATCTCCAAGGACAACATCCCCAGCCCCACAATCAGACCACTTTTGGCCTACTTGCAGATATTTCAGTGCCTCGGCGCCCAAGACAAAGTTCTCCAAAGCTTCCACTTTGCAAACCAGAGACCACAGCCCCCAAGCCTGAAGATCTCTCCCAGTCCCACAACTTTGCACTGACTCGCAATGAACGACCACAGCATGGAAACCAATTCTGTTAGTTGAACCCGAGAGTTTCGTCTGATCGTCTCGCCACCTCGACAGAATGAAGGACGCTTCCGATCCTGAACCGGAATTCCCTAGCAGAGCCAATGCCAAGCCTGACAGTGAAAGGCTTAACTTGCATCTCGAAAGGCCCCGACTGCATTAAACTTAAAGCAAGACTAGTGATATCAAAATCTCTGGATTTGGGTATTGCTACCCGGTAGGCTTATCCGTGGAATTATAAGTAGTGCAAGCGAGACAAAGACCATAATACAAAGAGACGTTCTCAACTTGAATGCCATTAACACGCTTCCGAAATGCAATCTAGTACACTGCCCAGCACAACTTGAAACACCAACAATGCGTCTACCCCCCAGGTATCTATGTCTTCGCCTGCTTCTCCTTGCGTATCCCAACTCTCAACACCTCGCTCAGCCCAACCTGAAACTCCTTCTTCTCCACCGCGTCCACCCACTGCTCAATCCTCTTCAGATAAAAACCCGCCCCACACTTTGAAACCGCCTCTAGGAAATCCACCTTCAGCTGGCCCTCCGTCGCCTCGACATCCCACTCGGGCCGCAAATGCCGCATCCGCATCGCATACACCTTCCGCAGCTGCGTCTGCTCATACTCCATCAGATGAATCCAATACAGCTCCGTCTTGCCTTCGTTGTCCAAGCTGTCTTCTAGTCCTTCGCCGACAGAGACGTCGCTCCCATGTTCGCTGACATCTGTGTAGTGACTTCGATCTGGCTTCTGTTCGCGCCGCGCGCCGCGCAGAAACTCAGGCATCTGCGACGCCACCCACCGCGGCATGGTCGACACGCACTCCCAGTCGATAACGGCGGTGATGCGCCCCGAGTCGTCGACCATGAGGTTCATGAGGGACAGGTCGTCGTGCCAGAGGACGGTGCGCTCGGGCGGGTGCATGAGCTGCGGGAAGATCTTGGGCAGGAGCCGGAGCAGCTTGCGCGTCACGCGGAGCACGCCCTCGGCGTACTCGCGGTCGGTGGCGTCGGCGTTGGCGAGGGCGGTGGTGTGCTCTTTGATGATGATCATGAGGTGCGCGCGCAGCCAGTCGTGGGACGAGTTGAAGGGCCCGCGGGGGACGGTATAGTGGTAGTGGGGGCCGGCGAAGAATACGCTGGAGACGATGGGGCCGGGCTCGGGGGTTTCGGACGGGTGGGAGTGGGTGCTGAGGGTGCCGATGCCGCGGAAGCCGGGGGTCATGGCTCCGCAGCGGAAGAGCTGGGATTGGAACTCGGCGACGCGCGAGACGAGGGTTTCCTTCTGGGACATGGTCATGCGGCGCCAGCGGTAGTAGGCGGGGCGGCCGGACATGAGCTCCATGAGGATCCACTCGAAGCCGATCTCGCTGTTGCTGGTGTCGTCGAAGGCCACGACCTTGGGCACGGGCACGTCGGTCTTGCGGCGCACGAGTTGGAGAGTGGCGACCTCGCCGCGGGTCTTGTTAGCCGGGTCGACGGGCAGCGACACGCGCATGATGAAGCGGCCGCGCGTGCTGTCGACGAGGTACAGCTTGTTGTAGGTGCCGGCGGTGTGGAAGTAGACGGCGCAGTCGGTCTCGGGCGCGGCGGCGCGGATGCCGAGGTGCCGGCGGCACACGGCGGCAATGGCGTCGATGTTGGGCTCCCGCGTCCACCGCGCGGCGACGTCCAGGCTGTTGGGCGCATCGTCCCACGCGAGCCCGTCGCGCGTGGCGTCGCGCATTTCTTTCTTTCCCCTCTTCCTCTTCGTCCCGAGGCTCAGGCCAGACGGCGTGGAGCGGGTGCGTGGCCGTGCCGGTGGTGGTGGCCGATTGTCAGTCGCATCGTTCGTCGCGCGGAGGGGGCCGTTGTTGCGCGCGCACTTTTTGCGCTTGCGGCGGATTGAGATTGGGATTGCAGGTCGCGATTGGACTGCGAAAAAAGAAAACAAAAGTGGGACTGCGTTGAGGTCCTATTGGTCCATGCAGCTGTCCATCTTGGCTGTCACAGCGACAGCCATCGAGGTTCACGTCTCACAACGTGACGCCATCGCGCAAACAGCGAATGCGCTGCGGTCTGCGGCCGTGGATCGCGTTCGTGAGAGGTCCAATCGGGGCGATGTTGTGGTGCCAGTCGAAAGGACGACATGGAACGGCAGAGCGTCGCCAGACATCCGCGCGGCGCGTGGCAAGAACGTTGTCTTTTGCGAATGAGCTTGCGATGCGGGGTGATTGAAGCAATTCCCAGTCCATCACGTCACTAGTAATGAACATACCAAACGAGTGGTCGTCACCAAGATAAGCAACTCGCGATAAGCAACCTCTTCGCTATCGTCCAGGGTCTGTCCACTATTCTACGGGCGAGCCCCTGGCCTGCGAGACCTGATCCACTGCCCCCCGGATTGGCTGGCATTGTCTTGGTATTGGCTGCTGCTTCCAAGGATTCGGCCGCTGTTTCCTAGTCTTGGCTCCTCCACCTCGAATTGTCAACCTCACGTCGTCTCCAGCGACAACCTTTCCATCCCACAGCTCAGCCGTTATCGTCCCAGCTATACCTAACGGCTATCTCGCATCATTCAACGCCTCTTTCCTCTGCGTGGACGGGCAAAATGCTGAGAGCGTGGCTCCATGACGCCCGACCAGAAAGGCAGGTGCACACGCCAGGCAGCTCAGGAGAGGTGCTGTGCCCCTGCAGCACTTCCCCGCATCCTGCGTGACCCTGGCTCCCGCGCTCCCAACCATGCACATTTGATAGGTCGGGGGCAGTGCAACCTGGTCCAACACGAGTTGCTCCACGTAAGCTCGACATTGGCATTCCTCTGAGCTTGAGCTTCTTCCCACTTCAATCGATCCATTGCCGCCCCAGCCACGGGCATCAAGAAAACCACAACGGCGAGCATCAATCACCGCAGCCATGATGAACACCACAACGTCAGCGGCCAAAACAGGTGACGAGGCCACCCGCGCCTTCTTCAAGCACTCCGCGGGCAAGCGCGTCAACACCGATGCCGTCATCGCCGCCGCCCTCACCAAGCAGTACCCCAACCTCGAGCTGGTCATCGTGCCCGGGTATGGCGTCGACCTCCTAGGCTTCGCCGGCAGCGGCCACGCGACGTACACGCTACTAGACACCAACAACGACGAGCTGCCCTCATCGCTGGTCTGGAAGAGCTACATCCCCCCCGCCCGCCGCATCGATGGCAACCCCGGAGGCCTGGGCCAGGAGGTGTCCTTCGCCAAGCTCATGTACAAATGGAAGGACCTCGAGCTGATCCTGTACATGGTCGACGGCCGCGATGGAGTCTCGCCGTACCCGCAGGTGCGCAACAGCTATCTCCTGACAGCCGATACCCACAAGGCCGAGGCCCTCATCATCGCCGCCGGCCAATGGACTAACGAGCTGCACGAGGAAGTCTGGATGTTCGACAACGGCTACTGGCAGAAGAGCGCCGAGCTGTATCGCAGCGTCATGAAGGCGTCGTGGGACTCCGTCATCCTGGACCCGGAAATGAAGGAGACCATCATCAACGACCATCTGTCCTTCTTTGATTCCCGCGACACGTACGAGGAGTTCAAGGTCCCCTGGAAGCGTGGCCTGATCTACTATGGCCCCCCCGGGAACGGCAAGACCATCTCCATCAAGGCCATGATGCACACGCTGTACACACAGAAGGATCCCATCCCGACGCTCTACGTGCGGAATTTCTCTTCGGTACGTTTTGTGTCGTCATTGTCGCTGGTCATCAGCTAACGAGTTCAGTGGGGCGGCCCCGAGGCTGCCATCAGCCAGATCTTTAGCCTGGCGCGGCAGACGGCACCGTGCTACCTGATCTTCGAGGATCTCGACTCGCTCGTGACAGACCAAGTGCGCAGCTACTTCCTCAATGAGATTGATGGGCTCAAGAACAATGACGGTATCTTCATCGTCGGGAGCACCAATCATCTGGACAGGCTGGACCCAGGCATTGCGGTATGTACCCCTTGAATCCGATAACTTCGACATGCAGTGACTGACCGCACCAGAAACGACCTTCTCGCTTCGACCGGCTGTACTTCTTCCCCGACCCAGACTTCAAGCAGCGCGTAGCCTACTGCAAGTTCTGGCAGAAGAAGCTCGCCGACAACAAGGAAATCGAGTTCCCCGACGAGCTTTGCGACGCCATCGCAGACATCACGCACGACTTCAGCTTTGCCTACATCCAAGAGGCCTTCGTCGCGACGCTTCTTGTCATTGCGCGCGAAGCCAAGGACAAGCGCGCGTTCAAGTGGGAGTCGGTACGAAACCCAGCAGACGAGGATGACGAGTGGGTGGTGACTTCGAAGCGGGATGATTTGGAAGACCTCCAGTTGTGGGTCGAGATCCAGAAGCAGGTGGCCATCCTGCGAGAGAGTGTTGGCAATGAAATGCCCACTGGTAAGGAGGCTGCTGGTACGAAGCTTGCTGTCCTGACTAACTGAGCGTCATGTTTTGTTGTATAAGAGCAATCTTTCCATCTTCTATTTGGTGAGACAAGTCTGGGCTTACGCAGTTTCCATTTTAGTCCTATCATGCCAACATATCGTTGGTAGTCTGATTTCAATAGAGCTCTAATCCATTTCAGACTTCAGCAATCGCGCGTCTCCCTTTACATATCATATGGCATCGTTCCATTGACCACTCAATCACAATGCTCCCTGTCGGTACATCAACAAGGCATCCATCACCCATCGAACACCAACTTCATAAGCAGCCTCTCGAGCTCGTCCAGCTGAATGCTCTGTCGTTTAATTTTCCTTGCTGCAGATCAGCACTTGCTCGCAAAACGGAGTGGGGAGCGCCGCTCACTGCAACAAAAATGTCAACTGGATCGCCCCTAAATACTGCAGCTGAGTCTCGACCCTCGCCAACGATGACGTTATATCCTGTCGCCGATACCACCACTGCAAACGTCCCTTGATAGCACCGAGATCCCTTTCCATATCCAGATGTCTCTTCTTCAGACTTGCTAAGGAGTTCCCGATGATGTGCTTTATGCGCGAGTCCTCAAAGTCAGCGTCTGCAGCGACGTCCAGCTCCTCGAAGTACCGCTCGAGTTCGTCAACATGGAGTTTTCTCTCCTCGATAGCCTCCTTGAGGCTTTGGATCTCCCCGTGCGCATTGTACGTGATGGCGTAAAATGCTGCGCAAAATGAGAACACGCCGAGGGCGAAGGTCAGAATACCGGTGACATTTCCGGCTATGCTGAGGGGGCTGTCGGCGGGGCCTTCGGAGTCTGCCATCGTGTCTGGTTGAGCTTTTTTTCTTCTCTTCGCTGCAAGCTGGGCCTTTGAACGACTGCCGGTTTTCTGCAATGTCGAGAGGGGAGGGTCTCTTGTTGAGCGAAAGAGGGAAGGCCAGGGGGGTTACGTGGGCCTGTTACAGCCTATCGAGGCTCTGATCGGCAACGTGGAAGATGCCGTGTAACCAAATGCATGCATACGCCAGGGCGCTCGGTTGGCCTAACATCGCTTCAGCATGCAGCAGGTACCGAGGATCTAGCGGTGGGTGGTCAGCATCACCGCTTGTGGCGGTTGCGATTGTGGCTCCTCCGCTCGTCAAAATCCCTATACTGGTAGATTCCCCAGAAGCCGGAACTCCCCTGTGTTAATGACCCACAGTCCATCTGATTACCCCTTTGAAACACATCAGCTGCGGGAACATGTTGCCGACAAGCACTGATGAGGTCCTCCTCCAATCCACCAAAGGCAGTCTCAAACTGGGAATTTTCCAGGTCCCTCGGGTCGAGGATAATCCCAACCCACATCACCAGCGTGTTCACACCTTTGATACGTCGAGACCCGGCGTCATCCCCATCTCGTTTTCTCCTCTCCCTCTCTTCGGCGAGCCAGAGGCGCCGGACTGTGTGTCCTCGGGAAAGATATCGTCGAGAACTCGTCACTATGTGACTTGTCTGGAAGGTAGCGACATCTCCCCCTGGCAAGCTCATACGTCTGATTAACAAAACTGTGCAAGCGCGCAAAGCTATTGCCATCAGGGTCCTTTCACTTGATGAAGCACCCTTTAAGTTTTGCGTTGATGCTGGCGGGGTGAACGTGGCGAGTGCAGATACGCCAGGACTACAAGACTACTTCGTCGCCCCGGATCAAGAATGGATATTCGGCGTGCGGGTGGCAGATGGCTTGGTTCGACAGTTTCAGATCCTCGGGGCTGTATCTAGGTAGGTGGAACTCCATGTGTACCTTGTTATTCGGCCGCCCATCCCTGAGTTTACTGACACTGGACTACAACATGGCATAATCACTGACCTAAGTGATCTCACAGAGACTTCTCACTTGGAACGCTGGTCCACGGCAGCAGCAATCCTGAGACCAACTACATCGAGATCAAGACCTTCACCGAGATAATTAAACCGAAAGCGCCGGGTGAATCTTTTGACGCCAACCAACTGCCACACATCGAGGAGCAAGAGAACCCGGTGGATATGGCACCAGCTGAAGCCAAGCCATCCAAGAACACATTAGCTGCCTCGTTCTCCAAGACATCAATTAACCCATCCCAGTCCCAGGTCCCAGATTATGCCTTCGAGACAACCATCTCTTTCAACAGTTCTTCGTGGCTGGCAGAGCCGTCTACCGAGGCTGTTACTGTTGAGCTATACAAAGTTGTCGGCCGCGACGACGACGAAGCCGATGCTGAGACCGAGGACAAGAGTGACGAGTCAGAGACGTTTAACAAGAACTTACTCGACTCTCCCGTTCCGCTACGCCATGCTGTTCTATCTACGCTGGAGCCCGGGAACGAGCTAACGCCGCGACTGTCGCGAAGCGGCAAGGCTCAGCCGGCGCGGGACCCCGTGCAGGCGGAAGCAGACCGGGAATACCGCGCGCACCGCATGCACCGCATGCAAGCTTGGATTGCCGAGGAAGAGGTTCGGTCGCATAACGCATCGCCCGAGCCGTCGGTGGTTGGCGAATGGAATGAGGAGGTCTGGGAGCCCGCCACACATATTGTCACGCCGCCTGAGGCTACTCCAAGCCACGAGCGGTGGAGGGAGGGAATGTCGGCGGAGGGGATACAGCAAGACAGGGAGAAAGAGACAGGTCCGCCACTACCAGCAAGGGTTACCACTGCCGAGCCACGGACATCAAACGAGGATAACGGCATCCCCTTCGCCAGCTACACTAGCCCTCCAACCGATATCGGAGACTGGGAGGAACCGGGCACCAGGAAGAAGCGAGACAAAAAAGACAAGAAGGGCAAAAGTCGTCTCTATCATGAATTGGAAACTGTTAGCTACCGCTCGCAGGCTGTCGCCGCGGAGATCCAAGGCGGCATCATGGTTCCCGACCCCCAGTTCGGCGTTGGGGCCTCTGGCTCCGGTTCCCGTCTCCCTGATACGATTGGTGACGAGGACCTGTGGGCGGTCCCTGCCAAGAAAAGCAAAAAGGACAAGAAGGTCAAACGTCGTCTCTATCATGAATTGGAAACTGTTAGCTACCGCTCGCAGGCTGTCGCCGCCGAGATCCAAGGCGGCACCATGGCTCCCGACACCCAGTGCAGCGACGTCACCCATTTGCCGCCCAGTGTGCCCAGGACCCAAGAGCAGACAATTAGCACCGGCGGCTTGATCCAGCAGGCCATCGTCAAGGACACTGCACCAGAGCGATGGGAAGAAGACCCGTTCCAGACCGTTCGGATCTACATTGTCGACCCGGAGCAGTTCAAGGCCGAAACCGGAATCAACATATCCCCTTCAAAAAATAGCACCGGAAACAGAGGCCTCCTCGGAACATCTCTCATCGTTCGGGACCCGACAGTTCTGGACCAGAATCTCCAGTCCTTTGCGTTCTTACATCAACAGATGCCGGGTCGCGATGGGAATCCAACCCGGAATCCTATTGCGAGTCCCTTTGCCCGTCCACTGCATGAGCGCAACGACTCTGCGACCGCCATTGCGTCGGTGGCAGCGCATGGGCAGGGACAAACTCCCATGAAAAAGAGCACAGTCGGCCAGACACGTAGCAAAAGTGAGCTGGACGCCCATGTTATTAGGTGTGGCGAAAACAACGTGGTGACCAAAGCATCAAAGGAGAGTGACGAGGGTAGCACGGATCGGAGTGCTGGTGTTTTGCCGTTGAAATCGAGGCCGCTCTGGAAGACGATATGTTGCTGTGGGCTTGGTTTGTGAAGCGTTGTGGGCTTTTGGACGGAACAAGCTTCGGGCGTGTACCTTGACATTGAACCCTAACTCGCCCGCCTTCCTCCCACAAATCGGTTTCTTCCCAATTTGAGCTTGACTATTCCGGCCCGCTGGCACCACCATCTCGTGGCATCAGACTGCGATCCAAACTCTTTCACCGAGGAAAGGGCATCAGCCATGTACTCCTCACGATACCACGCCGCGTATTGGCTCATCTCGGTCTGTGCAACGGTAACATACCGGCTCACGTCCAAGATTTGCGGCGAAGCCTTCCTCTCCTACCTGCTAGTCCCACTGGCACTCCGCGCACTCTACGTCATGTGGAAAGGCCCGCAACAACAACCACAGAATACGTTTCCCCCCTTCGACCACGCCTTCTTCCTTCTCGTCTGTCTAGGATCCCTTGCGAAATGCATCCATGTCCCGGGTTTAGACACCACTCCAATCCTTGGTGGTATCCAGACATTCCTTGCATTTTCGGCTCTGGGGGCCCTGGAACCTATCAGGCAGAATGTAGGTCCCCCGACACACTCATCAAGGTAGGTAGGTGTCTGACTTGTTCCTCGGATTGATACGTCTGGTTGAGATGCGTCTCAACTCGGTTTAAGGGCAGGGCATCTCGTGTGTTTTTGTGATAAAAGCGATGTTCAATGACATCTTGAGTAATATCTGGACCGTGGCGCTTGTGATTCTGTACATTCTAATGCCACTGTGGGATGTTAGTGAGACCGTGAGTGGTGTAGGACATAGATACACACGGGCACACATGCTGACGGGGAATGCATCTAGATATTCTATCTCGTCCACGGGTATATCACACCGCAATGGATAGAACCGCGAGTGGGGCCACTTCGGGCAACTGGGGAGGACTGGAGAATGCGACGACTCCGCGCAGTGGATTGATTCTTGGTTTGGACGGGGTTATTGGTCGTGATGTACTTTGCTGAGCCCACCGAGCGCATTGTTTCGGGTTGTAAGGTCATTAAAAGTTCAAGGAATGGCTGAAGGTGGGGGCTAGAGAATACTCAGTTGGACCTGAAGATTGGAAGTTTGGCCTTAGAAGAAGTAGGTTGATAAATCGGAGTTGAATGATCTATAAACATCTCCGCAATTTCTTTCCAGCTATTCAGATAGCTGGATCGATTGTGTTCCTATCTTTGAAAAGACTGCTCTCAAAGACGTATTTGATGCATCACCCATCTGTTCGAATCTCCTTGCTTAATGTCACCTCTAACAAAATGAACACCGTGTTTGAGCTTTAGGTTTTCGTAAACTGGGGTAAAGCTGGTGAATGGGAGCGACCTGATGTTTTGCGGTAAGAGGAAGAGGCTTCACAGTTGTGAAATATAGCGGTGTATTATTTGTAAAAAGATAGCGGGAGCTAAGATGTTAGCTTGCGCTACGAAAATTTTCTCCTGCGCAACTCTGTCACGTGACCACGTGACTACCCCTCCATTGCCAATGCGGGGTCTCAAGTCGCACCTCCGTGTTTCCGCATCAGTATGTAACCGTCCCATTAAATCTGCTACATATTTGTAAGGTGTTTATTATTCCAGATGTAACCCCTTTCATTTATTTTGCAATTTCTCAAACAGACGATTGGCGTCTAATAAAACATGTCTAGGTCCCCCCTAGGTAGGTACCACGCACGAATTATTACGAATTATTACGTGTCTTCCCAAACTGACCCCACGAGGCTCCCAGCCATTATGTAGAGCCTCACCACGCTGCATTTACCCCTGTCCGAGGATCAAGCACGAGACAAACCAGGTTCTTTTGCTATGGATAATGCCCTCCTAGAGCCCCAGCGTCATGCAAACTGCAAGGGTCCCCAGTACCTCCTAAACATACGTTATACCTATGTGAGAGCCCATGTGTCGGCGGTCAGACCTGGACGCATTAAAAAACCCCTTTCTCTTTAGGCACTCTTTGGGCACCTGCCGGATGTGAGACGCAAGAGTGTGGTTCTGCGGCAAGAGCTGTTTTCGGTCTCCGGCACCTGGCGTCGACGTCGTACCCTGTACCTTTCCAGTCTGCTCCAATCGTTTAGCATATGGTCATCGTAATAGGTGCCTGAGACGTATTTGCACAGAAATTGAAAAAGCTGACTTGGTTTGTAACACCCGTTGTCAGAGTATTTCTACCAGAGTGAAGGAGTTCAACAGAGGCGAACGCGAGGCTCAAAGCTAGATTAGTAGGGGTGTTGAGGGCATCACATTGAAATCTGAACATTCGAACTACAGAGTATTCCTCTCCTTATCCCCAAGAGCCCAAATTCATTCACACCGCCTCTGAGTGCTACCCCGCGCGCCCGCAGCGCCCCACGCCCGCAGCCACCCCGTATAGCCAATCTAGGGGTGGGGGGGGGCAACCACTTCAGAAACAAGACTCAAAACTAATCGCTCTAGCCGATGGCTAAGCCTAGACCTCCTTCTTCTGGATCGGCCGGCGGGGGCGGAAACACTTCGACACCCGTTCCTTCCCCGCATAATAAGATACTGTAAGACCAGCTTTTTCATTTCGGGCGGGCGAATGGGGCGTTCTCTTCTGTTACACTCAAACACAGCGTCCAGCGACCTCTTCAATCAGTGTATCACCGCCAACACTATGGGACAGGGTTCATCTCTACGCCAGTATCTTCCCTCCTGGGCAAAAGACGTCCCACCGTCTGATGTATGTTAATGCGCACAGGTGGCCTTCAAAACTGACAAGCGATCTTCCAGACCACTCGCCAGCGTCTTGAAGCCTCTTTCGTCAGTATCGAGAAGCTCAGGAAAATCTGCCAGGTTCCATCGATCTCAATCGGCGTGGTTCACCATGGGGAACTCGTGCTGACTAAGGGCTTTGGCGCGCTCGACCCGAGAGTGGAGAATCCGGTCTTGCCCAACGACAAGACTCTCTACACCCTCTCTTCGATCTCCAAGACCCTCGTGTCCGCCGCAGTCGGAATACTGGTTGATGAGGGGAAGCTAAAGTGGACTGATGTAGTAGGATCGTACTTGCCGGAATTTAGGCCAAAACACGACCATCGAGTAGCTACGGAAGCAACTTTCAATGACTTCTTGCGGCACTCAGGCGGACTCTCCAACCCAGTGGTCACGATCCTGGCCCAGGGGGGTAAGGTCCTTGTCCCGCAGCGAGATTTCATTGAGCTTGTCAATGATGCCCCAACTGACGGTATGTCGCTGCCCCCGATGCCCGCCCGGAATTGTACTTACTAATGCACCGGCTGGCATTCGTCGAAGCCAATGGTCAGCCCTACTTCAACCGCGAATGGCAATACTCGAACATCGCCTATGGCTTGATTACGTTGGTGATTGAGAAAGTGTCGGGCATGAAATTCGCACAATTTCTGCAGAACCGCATCTTGGACCCCTTGGGCTTGAATAACACGACAGTCTTCCGAGAGCGCCTCACGGAGAACTCGAATGTGGCCTATGCATATGCCCAGTTAGACGATGGGTCGTGGGCCTTTCTCGACCACGAATGGACATCCGAGGACAACAGCCCCGTTCTGGGGATGGTGGGAATACGAAGCTCGGTGAGAGACATGACCATCTTCAGTGCGGCCGTGATGGAGGCCTGGTTCAGCGACATGAACATTTCGAATTTCGGCATTTTGGCAGACTTGGGCCTCCGAGAGAACCCCCTGAAGCAGATGGGCCCCATACTCAACGGCTATTACTGGACTCATTCTCACAACGACCCATTTCAGAACGAGGCTGCCTACCACCTTGGATGGTTTCGGGCAACCATGCCGACTTGCATGGTGTCATGGGGTGCCTGGAACTCGGTGCTAGCCAAAATGGCAACGGAAGAGGAGAAGGCGTTCCGCGACCAACACATAATCGGCAAAGAATCTAAGCGGCGACTCCTATTCAAGTCTGTCGGCATCGGATTCTGTGGCACAGGGTCTGTCAACCTCTTCCCGGAAACCCAAAGCGCGGTTGTGGTGTTCTCCAACGGGCTGAACTGTTCAGATGCATCTGACCTCGTCGCCTCGTCGCTCATCCAAGCCCTGTTTGACCTCCAGCCCCCAGTCGACCTGCTTCCGGTAGCCCTGAAAGAAAAAGACGCCCGCAAGGCGCAGTTTCAGCAGATTATGAGGGACCTCGATCAATCACGCGACCTTTCCCGCCCAGAGTCCAATCTTGACGAATATGTCGGGCGATACCATGGCCTCGCAATCGAGTTGGCAGTTCGACGAGGCAGTGAAGACGGCAAACTGCAACTCTGCCTGAATAACAGGGAGGATAGCGTCCATACACTAGAGCACCACGGTATCGACCAGTACAGCTACTGGCCCAAAACGCGAGACGACTGGCTAAGAGGAGGGTGGCTCGACTGGGACGACCCCATGATTGGACTGTTGACTTTCAAGAGAAACGGCTCCGGCACAGTTCACGGTGCTACCTGGGTGTGGGAGCGAGGGGCTGAGCCGTTCTTCTTCTCCAGAGTGGGCGAGTAATTAATCGTGTTCCCTGAAATGAAGAAGGCATTGTCTGGTTTTGCTTGCCTTTCTGCAAATTTTCGCCACCGAATTGACAGGAATTGTTGGTGTGAGAAAGGCGGCCCAAAGGGCAAAAGGGGGGCCCAGATCAGGCGCCCCCTACCCGAGTTTGGCCACTTGGTTCCAATGCTGGTTATGGCCGCTCACACCCCTCGGACTCGGGGGCTATGTTGGGGCCACCTGCATTGGGTTGCGTTTTCAGCACCCTGCATACGCAATGCCGGCCTTACCGCTTTCGTCCTGTTCACCGACAATGGGTGCGGCACCCAAAAGGGAAATGTTTCTAGATAAGCTCGAGATGATGTTCGATGATCTGGATCTTAGCCCCTGATTGGTTTCAGCGAGGCGGCTCTTTTTTTCCCGAGGACCTGCCATTCAATTCTTGCACTTTGGGCTTCTAGTATCCGGCAGGCAACAAAATGCGTTGTCAGGCTCGACACAGCCCCCTTTTCCTTTTCCGCGTTTTGCGTCGCATCAATTACGAAGGCCACGAGCTGAAGTTTTCACTTACGCAAGTGAATCTGTCAAACACGCAGTGTGATTCACTTTAAACCTCATGCAATGAAGGAATCAGAAGACGCGCTCAAGTACAGCAACAAAAGCCAAAGAAATCAAACAAAAATCAAAGATCGAGGCTATGATGCGGCGCAGGCAAAGCAAGGCTCGCAATTTTTGCAGCGTGACATGGAATCCCATCACTGAGGTGAGGTCACGGAGCACATGAGGCGATTAAGACGTGGATATATAAAGGTGCCACTGGAGGTCAAAGATTCATCGTAGGATTTGCAGTGCTCATCATTACTATTCAAGCCAGCTTTACAATCACACATCGCTCATTTCACACACATCATATTTTTGCCGACACCACAAGCAGTAGGTATTAACCCATGACGTGAAGTAATGAGACTCGGTCTGACGGCACCGTGCCATCTACAGAATCACACTGCTATTTGATAGCGTGAACATGGGCGACTCTATTGTTGACAGCAGTACGGGGGGCGGTGGCGGCGGCAGCGGCAGCGGCAGTGGCGGCAGTGGTGGTGGTGGTGGTGGTGGTGGTGGAGGCAATGGTGGAGGTAATGGTGGAGGCAATGGTGGAGGCGGTCAGGGCCAGGGTAACAAACGGCAGTGAGATCTGGCTGCACACATGCACACATGCACCCCCAGCAAAAGGCTGCATGGGCGGCTCTGCCCAATTCGCAGTTATTTTCTTAGTTACCGTCTGCATGGGTCAGGGTGGCCGTCATTGGCAGCGACGTGCCCACGCGTGTAAGGAGGAGACGCCAGCGAAGCGTGCTGAGCATCAACTTCTGTCGCAAGCAATCGGGCACCGCCGGTCACTCTTCTTTTTCATTACTTTGCGCCAGCCGTAATTTTATCTCAATCGGATGTACACTGGCTGTATCGAGGAGTAGATATTCTCTGTCTGTCTGCCCAAAGGCTGCCAATACAAGCATGCACACACACATATACACAGTTGGCGATAGGTCGTCTTCACTCAGCCATCGCTACGTGCACAATGCGAGGCTTTCCTGGCCCTGGATGTAGTGGTAGCATAATTTTCTGTCGACACTGCTATAAGCCTGATCGATGCGCCCAGATGAGTCTCATAAGCTCGTCACACATATCGTTCTCTCACACGGTGTTACTACTACCCCCAACTATTGGGAACTTCTCACTCGTACTTGACTTTTCTCCACATTCTTCACCTCATTCTGTCCTATGCGTGATAATGCACGACACCAGCAGGAGTGGGACGCAGGGAACAGTCCAGAATTTACCCGGCAAGGAAATATTGGATGCGGCGCTTGCGCAGTTCGAAGCTTCCCTAACAGGTGAGCAGAAAAAGCGCCTAGGTACAGTCACGAGCTTGGAGGACCTGGTTGGATTGGTCGAAAAGTTGCAGAAGAAATATGGAGACAAGTCTTCGTCCCGATGGTTCGGCAAGCTCGCTCCGGTGCTGTCGTGGCTCACTGGCTTGAACCAATGCGTACACGCCTTTTTGCAGGCAAGTCCGCGGGAATTTGTGCTACTGTGGGGATCCTTGTCGCTGGTGCTGGAGGTAAGCACACTCCAACTCCCTTATAACCAAGCCAATTCCCCCCAAACTGCCATCAGCGTGCGCAAAACCCCAACTAACACCCGGCTGAATTTCAACAGACTGCTGCCAGGTATATTGGCGGCCTCGAGCAAGTGGTCGAAGCTCTTGACTCGGCTCGTTGGATACAGCCGCGATTTGGACACTACGCCTCGCTGCTGCAGAAGGGGCTATCGTGCCCCTCGCTTGAGAAAGGCCTTGTCAACATTTACGTTGAGTTCATCGGTATTTGCCACGACTCTATTGCGTTCTTCACACGGCACCCGATCGGTAAGGATCCCTAGCTCCATCATGACCAACTCCCGACAGCAGAACAAGCTGACAGCCTGCTGACCGACAGTGAACTTCTTCCTTGCATTTTTTTCCCCCCTCAAGAGTAAGACAGCGCCGCGTCTGAAAAGGATCGACAAATACACATACCACATCGACCAAAACGCCACCATTGCAGAACGGTATATACAGAAAGTGCAGTGGGAGAAGCAACATTGCGAACTCATCAACCTGATCACTCCACGTCTACATCGCCCCTTGTACGGCACGATGCTGTTTGGGAAAATCCCCTTCCATCATCTTCCCTCGAGGCGGAATTCGGCCTTTTTTGGCCGCGAAGACGAGCTCAATGCGCTGTGGGTGGCGCTTGACCCTCAGGCGCGCCATTCAACTTTGACGTTCTCGGCGTGTTTTGGACTCGCTGGGGTGGGCAAGACACAGCTCGCTCTAGAGTTTGCTCATCGCCATCTTGACGACTTCGACGCCATCTTGTGGGTCGCGGCTGAGACGCCGCTCAAGATGGAGGAGTCATTCCACCAAATTGCGCTGGGCCTGGGCGCCACCGATGAATTGGCCCAGCATCCGGACAATGTTCGGGACGCCATGATGGCGTGGTTTATGCGCATGAGCGCGATAGACGGTGAAAGCAACATGCCAGCCGCCAAGTGGCTCGTCATTTTCGACAATGTCGAGGATGCGTCCATCGTTGAGCCGTGCTGGGCACGGACGTCCGCTGGGGCGATTCTTGTGACGTGCAGGAATGGAGAAACCGCGCGTCAAGTCTCCACACGACGCAACGGCATACCGTTGACTGTGGAGGTTGAGCCCTTCAGTCTGCTTCCAGCCGCCGAGTTTCTGCTGACCGGCCTCGGAATCTCGCCCCCCTCGCGCGGGGATGAGAAAGCGGCCATTCATATTGCCCGATGTGTTGGCCATCACCCGCTTGCGCTCGACCTCATTGGAGGCTACATCCGCAGGTGCGGTCTAACCATGGAGCAGTTTACCCGACAATACCCCACCCCCGAGAGAGACGTCCTCTTTCATGAGTCGTCTGTTGCCAACCTGTGGGACATGTACCTCGGCGACAATGGTGAGTCGGGACGCGGCCTCGACGCCAACGCCAAGCTACTCATCCAGATGCTCGCCCTGCTCGACGGGGATGGGGCCCCGCTATTCTTGTTTACCAACATGGTTCGAGAAGACATGCAAGTTATCCTCGTGCAAGCTTGCAACAGCTCGCACTGACACTTCTTCGTCAGGCTCTTCGAAGGTCCCGACATTTGTGGCGAGTTTCCGCATCTAGAAGCCACCCTCGCCACGCCTTTCAACAACCCTCTGAGGTAAGGTTTTCGAGGAAAGACTGTGTCCGTTCTCACGCATCCTCCCTCGTCATATCATGGGACCTGTATTTCTCTCTGACCTACACAGTTTCGATCAAGCCCGAAGCTCGCTTCTCGGCCCATCGCTCGCCAGAGTCGACAAGGGCGGGGCCCGCATCAAATGCCATCGCCTCGTCCAGTTAGCTGTCGCTAAATCCATGAGTCCACAAACAATGTCAATTGTATTCCATCAGCTTGTATTCTTCCTCAACGCTTCCTTTCCCCGACAGGCGGACGGGTGTCCTCTCCTTGACCAGTGGGAGAAGTGCGAAGAATTAAGCAGCCAAGTTGAAGCGCTGCTGGAGTCTTACAAGCAGTACCAAAAGGATCTTGGCGAGCCAATCCTCCTTTGTGAGATAATCTGTCGATGTGCATGGTGGGTGTTTGCACAGTGTCCCGTAGCGGCTAAAATCCACGCTTACAAATTTCTAGGTATTTCTATGAGAGAGGACAGTACGAGAGCTCATTGCGGATGGTCGATGACGGCCTCTCCATTTGCTATCAAGCGCTCACATGCGGCCATCATCCCGGCTACTCCCGCTGGTTCGTCAAGGACATGATCAGCCACCTTGTAAACGTGCAGGCCACGGTTTACCGAGAACAGCCTGCTGCCGATCACGGCCTTGACCTCGCGCAAAAGGTGCTCGACATGCGGTGTGAGAACCAAAAGTCGGCCGGCGGGCTCTCGGCTTCAGAACAATACTGGATCTCGCTCGCCAAGGGCAACCTCGCCGTATCTCTAATGGGTGTGGACCGGGACAAAGAAGCGCTCGACCTCTTGCTGGAGCTTCTTGGGAGGGAAGACACAAAGTCCAATGAAGATATCTATCTTGAAAATGCCGCCCTATGTTGTTCGAGACTTGGCGGTCTCGAGGACGCCAGCGGGTACATTTCTCGTGCCTTTAAATCCGTGAAAGCACTCCGGGGAGAGGATGCCGCTAGGGGGGCAGTGTGAGTTTGTGTGGGTCTTCCTTCCTCCCCTTGCAGGGCTAATTCTTGACTGCTGTAGGTGCTATTTCTATCTTTCCACAATTGATCGCAAAAGAGGGGATATTCACTTGGCCAGGACGCACATGCAACGCTGCCTTGAGATTCGGGAGAAGCACATGCCACATCACCATCACACCGGCTTTACCCACCACCAGATGGGCCTCCTGATGCAGATGAGTGGGGATGACGAAGAAGCAGTGTAAGGCTCTTGCTACTTACCAGACACCGGTTCTCACGCGCTAACTGACGCAGCAAACACTTCACCGAAGCCTGTGAGATTTTATCGAGCGGCGAGTGTCATCCCGGCGCGGTCTGCCGGACAGCACTCGCCCTTGCTCAGTCGTACCAGCGTCTCAATGATTCCAGGGCATTGGCATGTCTCAAGGTCGCAGAGACATATCGGTCTAAGATCCGCGGGGTTGACACTGGCAATTTTGGCCACGACTCCGACAAGTACGATCGCTTTGTGACTGTTGGCCTCCGGGGATGAGATGGGTTGCTCCGTACCGAGGCTATCACACGTCTTTAATACAGGGTTATTGTCTCTGAGGACTCGGAAGGTGGCTTGGATGAAGAGTTGTACTTGGAACGAACTCCGATGCAGCATTCGTGGAACTCAGGATCCAGCCAGCTTCGAGGCTGATTCAGAGGATGGGAAGCCTCATCTGCAATGAAGAGGAAAAATAGGACTGAATATCGAGGGAAGTGGGAGTTTCATCTGTCGATATGTTAGTTGCTTTGGGCTCTCCGTGGGGGAGACAATCCTGTTGAACTCAACAACAAAGCCGGAGGGGTCTGAGCATGTGTTGACCCGTATGAGAATGTAGCCATTCTGGTACTGTCTTTCTCCATCATACTTTGATAAGATAAGATCTCAGAGGGACATCCCTCTCGGTTTATTTGTCTTGGGTTTGTGGTTGCTTTTGTTTAGTTGCCAATCAACCTCGCAGCATGGACTCTATCAACCTTGATTAGTGTCTCCCATGGCTGGCCAAAGCTATCTCCCAATAAGAGGAGGACGGAAAGCGAAGCTATTCAGTAACTTCCTCGCTGTGGATACGGCCTTTTCACCACCCTAAAACCGACACTACGATTTTTCTTTTCTTTTTCGGAACTGAGCAGTTGCCGCCTTAGCCTGAGCCAGACTGAGCGAAGGGTCACTGTTCTGGCCCGCGCCATGTACCGCCTTCGACCTCGCCCTCACTCCTATCACTGACCTAGCCTCCAAGATTGTCGACGATGCCCTTCTTTTGAAACTTGAAAGTTGGGTGCCGACCCTCCCCGACTCTCAGCCATCCCTGCTCACCAACAAGCGACAGTATGGATCCAACTCGCACCAACCGCCGACATGACACTGTCCCAGGCACCCAGCTCCCTTCCCCTCTTGGGTCGACACCATTCACCCCCTGCGTGAAAGCCCTACATTGGTCGCAGCTCAAACCCCTGCTGGCGGCACCGTCGCAAACCAGGCACTGCGCATGGCATTAGACATAATCGACCGATCTTCTTCGGTGAGTCTCCCAAACAGATGCTTCACATGCTCCACATCCGTCACCAACGCCACGTTCTTCAGCTCGACATGACCTCCCCTGGATTCCATTGCCATTCGCTCCGCCAACCATGCCTTCTCCAGCAACATAGACGCTTTGACGATTTCCTCCACCGACCTCGGCCTGCATTCGTAGAAGAGGGGCGCCAGGGCAGCCGTGCTTCGCAACCCGCGCACCCAGTCGCGGTACTCCATGATATGGTCGGGCGGAGGCGCTTGGAATCGAGGGAGACCGATCGCGTTTACTCGAACCATCACCACTGTGTGCTTTTCCCATTGACCATCGTTGTCGTCAAGGAATTCGTGGATCCGCTCGAGGATCCGCCTCTTGTCCGGCGGCAGCTCCTGCTCGTCCTTGCGCGATTCTCGGGGCAATCTTCTGGGGTTGCCAAAACACATTTTGGGTCCTGTGGGCGGGGAGAGCTACATGGAGACTGGATGATCGGTCAATCGGCTACAAAAAAATGTAGGCATGCCTGAGAAGACGTTCAGGAGGTGTGGCATTCTTATCTTCGATCCTATGGCTTTTTGACGCCGTCTCTCGGGAAATCGGATTGAACAGCTGAAGCACCCTTGTCGAAGCCGAACGCCGCATCTCTCTGGGGCATTTTGGAGTCTCCAATAAGGCCAGTGATAACAACGCCACATCACGAATACAACGGGCTATTTGGGGGCGGCAATTTCCGCCAACACCAAATATTGGGGCCGTGCGTGGCAATACCACTCAGCCGCACTGGCAGACATAACCAATGAGTTTCATGGCACGTGATGGAAAATAGTTCTTTTGCAGTCCCAAAGGTATATTTATGTTGCAAATACGCCTTTTAAGCAAAGGGGAACACCTTTATTAAGGCATGATTGCCTTAATTCAGCTATTCAAGGAGTAGAATACATCCTGAAATGTCTGTCATTGATGGGCCCCAAATGCACCGCTTTCCTCTCCGGGGTCCTCCTCCCCGGCATCTCCTCCACAGCGCTTTCGTCGCTAGCGTCGTCATTTCGAGCCAATGCCTCTTGCGTAGATTTAGTCCTTCACGTTCGTCATCCGCTTCCAAGTTCCTAAGTGAGGTACGTTAGTCATTCGTATATGTAGGAACATAATTAAGAAGACAGTGATCCATGGGAATTAAGCTAACAACTGTACCAAGAGAATACTTACCAGAACGGCATCATCCAGCTCTCTACCATTTTATGGTGCTTCGCTCGCCACTCCTTCAACCAGTCTCTGTTTGTTTTCGGTACCTGGTATATGCGCGGGGAGACAGATGGGAGTTGATAATGCCTTATGGAGTCATCCATCCTACGCGTTTTTACTACACAAGTAATACTTTCCACCACTGGCATGGTAAACAGAAAGATACGCACTTTCACCGCCCAGTAACTCTCCATAAGACGATATCAAATTGTAAAGATAGCTTTTATTTCAACTGATAACCTCCCACCCCTCATCGTCTCCGTCACTTGTTTCCTGCTCCTCCCTCAATGTCAACTTCTCGACCTCATCAACAACAGTCCTTTCCTCCTCTACACCACCATCAACAGCTCTCTTCTCCTTCACGCTAGCCTTCCCCTTTCCATTCAAGTCTAGCCCTAAATCCAGCCCTAAACCCCATCCCCTCTCCTCCTTGCCCCCTACTACACCCGCTCCCTCTTCCCACCCCCCTTAGTTTTCCCCCAAACCCTCTTAGTCTGAACAGAAAACCCCTCCCAAGCCAACGCCGCATTAAACCTCATAAAATCCTCCCACGGATCCTCGGCCTAGCCACCAGCCCCGCCGTCCGCTTCTCAACTTCCTCCCAGCTCGCATACCCTTCTGCACATGCCTGCGCGGATCTATCGTGATCGATATCTTCTCCCTTGTGGTAGTGACCACGTTTCCTGGACCTCACGGCCCACAGGTTAGTGGCTCACACTAGCACCTCACAGGACCCCTCATCTTCAAGCCACCAGCGCTCCTTAACTACCAAGATAGTAACTCCCTCTGAGTTCCTGGTCCGTTGCCCTAGCGTCGCCCTCAGCAATTAAAAGCATGCCTACACCTAACCTCCGTCTCCTTATACCCATTCCCATAATCCTCCTCCCACTCCCAACAATGAAACCCATCCACAATCCTCTGTCCCGCATAAGAAACTCAAAACCCGCCAACGATCCCGAAAGCGGCAACCGCTTAATCTCCACGGTCCATGGTAGTTGCAAGGTCAGAGATAAAGGCGGGTGCGGGCTTTGCTTCCAGCCGATTGTCGGCAGGTGTTGTCGTAGATGTGTAACGAGGTCTAGTAGTAGGTTTGGGGTTGATATTGGAAGCTGGTGAGGTGGAAGACTTGAGCGGAAGGACTTGAGCATGTAATTGAGATTTCCCTGAGGCGTGGAAGATTCGACTGCTAGGAGCAGAGGTTAAATATGTCGAACATGGACATGTCGTTTTGATGGATTATGCCTGGCGATGACAGAAGGATCAGATCAATTCCGCAGTAATCCAGCAAGTCATCCTAGCTCTGGAATTCGTAGCATTCAATGGACATTAGCGAGGTATCCTGTTGTTAGCCCTGTAACGGTTTTCAGGGGCATGAGGATTTTGGTAGCGGATAAATGATACCCTGCCGAGCCTGCACTGCAAAAGGATGGCTCGTGGGCCCGGCGTGCAAATGCTACGCCTCGCATTTCGGTGGGTCGAATCCTTCGTTTGACAATACCTGGAACAATGTGCAATGAGCGGGGAACCTAGCGTCACAATACTGAATGAGGTTGAATTGTTGTTGAGCTGACAGGCTGTTATTTCGGCGGCCGTCCCTGAAAGTCTGGGCTAAGGCCAGTTGTTAATGACTGTTCCAAGGATGGCGGATTTGTGGATTGCCTCGATCTCCCGTCTCATATGGTTGGACTGTAGTTTGTCGAATGTCACCTACTCAGTATAAACCTCTGGAATAGCTTCCAGGTCCGCTAATATGACTTTTGCCCCACCTTCCGTGGTTGGATGGGGCGAAAGCAGCTTGGTTCTCATAGTGTCAGCAGCCGATGAAATGAGTTCACCATATGGGCCGCTTCAGGCTTCTTTCTATGTAGGACATGGCTTTGGAGGGGCTGTACTCATTGCCGGCGTCAAAAAGGGTTTCACAGAGGCGAGCACTGGCTGCAAAACAGAGGCAGTAGAAGGTGGATAAATCTCAGCAAGATTGAACCCTGGCGGTTTCAAAATACAAAGGGCATACAGGCCCCTTAGGGGTTAACCCCCAACCAACATAGAAGCCCCTGACAAAAAAATTTCCATCTGAAGAAGAGAAGGTAACAAAAGAAACAATGAATGATCTAACGAGAAGAGCCATACCCTCTCTCTTTCTTCACTCACGTGCGGGTACTCTTTGCGGCAACATTGTTGTTCTGGTGGAAGAAGCGCGACAGATTGACTTCAGCAGGAATCTTGCCTGTTGGCTTGAGGGGCGCAGGGTCTTCCTCGGCCCCAGCAATAACAATGAGGATAGGATCTTTCACCCCAGCCGGGGCCTGCCAGCGAAGAGCATCCGAGACGGTCAAGATGTTGCCCTCCCGTACTCCCGAAGGAAAGTTTGCGCGGCCGATGAGCTTCCATTCGGCTGGAGTGAGGGCGGTCGAGGCGTCGGTCCAATAAACCTCGGCGAAGGATTGCTCTGCGGGTCGAGAGCCACGATTGCGGGCTCGGACGTAGATGAAGTTCTCGCGGCCGGTAAGCACGGTCTGCGAGAGGGCGTCGTTATTCTCTTGGCCGCTGCCAGCGCCGAACTGCGAGGCGGGATTCGCGACTTGGGTTTGGCGGGTGATGATGTCAGGGCTAGCGAAGGTGGCGTTTCCGGAGCGAGGAGTTCCGTCATCGCCGATCACGTCGCGGACGTAGAGGTCGGGAGCGAGGTTGAGGTATTGGCCGTCGATGAGCCCCCTCAGGTTCGGCATCAAGCCGATCTTGTCAAAGGCCGGGTTTGACGTGGACGTTCCTGACACGGTGATGAGACGACGCATCTGGAGCGGTGCAAGCTTGAAGCCGAGTGTGGCCTGCACCATGGACTGGATGAGAGCAGCGACACCGGTGACGATGGGGCTTGCACCGGAGGTCCCGCCGAAGTCATCGTCGTACCCGGTTTCGTTGTTGAACGAGGTGCTGTAAATGCCCTCGAACCAGCTGTAGGCGTCGATGCGGTTGCCAAAGTTGGTCGCCGTGTTGTCGGAAGTGCCTTCTCTCCGGAAGTGCGGGACCGTTTTCGACGACCCCCCGACTATGATGGCGCCCGAGTCGCGGAAGTCAGCATGGTTTCGATTGAAGACGCGCCGGAAGGTGAGACCGTTGTCGCCGCTGATCGGCAAGTCGAGATCATGACCACCATTACCTCCCGCCTCAATGACGGTGATGCCAAGCGCTGTAGCGAGCCGCAAGACATCGAAATATCGGTCGTAAATCTCAATCGGGGACTGGCGCCAGCCCAACGTGGTAGTGACGGCCGGGTATTGCACCTCAATGAGCATGAGCTCGCCAAACTGCATATTTTGGATGGCCAAGACAATTGCATCCAAGATTCCATCCGTGGCATCCCAGTCGTTGATTTGCGAGACGCGGCCTCTCGCCCGCGGTGCAATGCCGATACCGCCCACCGTGTTGTCAACCATGAACATTTCACCAAGGACATTGGTGCCGTGGTCCGTATAAAGCGCGGGGTTTGGATGGGGCCGCAGCGGGCCATTGATGGCCGTAATGTTTGCCGCCGCCTATCATAACTGTCAGTGTCTGTTCTTGCCTTTGCTTTCAGTGGCCGATTGTTCTTACCAAGTCGGGATGGTCCAACTTCCAATCCCACTCCACATCCACAATGCTTGCAAACTCGCCATCCCCACCGGGCCTAGCCCATGCGCTCCGCACATCGATGCCTTGCGGCGCGGCATTCAAGTAGCCCTGTTCTTTGCTCAGCGGGTCGTTGTCCGGGAAGACGGGCGCTGGGGGAGAGGCTTGGACGATAGGCTGCGCCGACTCGATCTCGGGCATGTCCAAGAGTCTTTTCAAGAGCTCATCGACCATTTCACGACGGGGCTGTCCGCCCTGATCCGGGCGCACTCTCTCCTTGCCTGCAGCCGTGGTGCCTGCGAGGACGACGGAAAAATACGAGTTGAAGTTGACAGGAACGTAGGTGGGGTCTATGTCAGCGGCTTGGGCAACCAGCTCGTCCACGGCTGCGGCCTGGACCGAGGTGATGGCCGTCTCGGCTTGGATGTCGACATCCTCCAGGAACTGAGTGTTGGCGCTGCGCACGAGATTGCTGACAAAGGCAGTTGGGTCACCACGGTTCTGTTGAAGAGCTTGCTCGGTGAGCTTTATGGAGAGCTTGGTAGTCTCGGACTCCTGGGCGAGCGCGAGGCCAGCCACCGCCCCAGCGAGGAGCGTGGCCCGGGCGAAAAATCTCATGCTGAAGGCTCGGTTGACTGGACTGGACTGTTGCTGTTGTTCATTCAATTGCTACAGTCATTTGAGACAGTCTCTCGGTCCCTTTTATACACCTGCGGACTCCCCCTGGCCTCATTTCAATCACAGGTATCCACCTGCAACCCGCCCTTGATGTGTTCGTATATCCTCTCCCCGCCGGGGACTTATACGAGGCTGTGCCTCTTTACCTACCTACTCAATATCTAGGTGGAGATATAGACAGGCTATTGTCCTGCTGGACCCGGTATTATACCCCGTCTAGTCTTTCCAGTTTGTTCACCTGAGATCCAAAAGAGAGACCCCACACGTCAGGCAAGGTCAATAAAGGGGTGTGATAGGGTCACTAGACCGGTGATTTCCGGATGTCGTTTCTCGTAAGCTGATCGTTGCTTACGAACTCGCTAGCTAGGTACTCAACAGACTGCGACGACCTTTTGTAGCCATTCTGCTGACCGCACTGTCTGGGTGCTGGACTTTTCTCGAATCAGATCTTACTCATGCTGCACTCACAGGAACAAAAAATAAGACGAACATGTTCTTCCGTGCCGCTTGTGCCTCATTGCATACTGGAGTCCAACATCAGACGCCAAGACAATGCCATGCGTAAGTCTCGACGTGTGAGATCTTGGCATGTTGGTAAAAGGTCATGCGGTCCTCTAGCATTAATGTACAGGGGACAGCCGAAAAGAGATATGACAGAAAAGAGCCCGTTGCCGGTATATAACGTGGATTATCTTGACAGGCGTGCGATTTTTGATTGGAGGATATTAGCTGGACAACGACCAGGATACAGTTAGGTATTTATTGTCAGAGAGTCTGATAACAATAGGGAAAGCATTCTTGTTGCGGTAACCGCTCAACCAAGTGTCCCCTTCATTCCCCCCTTTCCCTCCCCAACCCCTCCAAAACCATCCCCCTAGTCGTCTCATACGCAAACCGTATCTCCCTCATCTCACACACTCCCGCTTTAACATCCCCCTCCGTCGCCCAGACAAAATCCCCATGCTCCTCCGCACTCAACACCACCTCTCCAACCTGTTCCCCCACCTCTACCAAAAACGTAACCTTCCTGCAAATTCCCTCCCCCCACTGAAACTCAACCCCATCATCCAACATCTCCACCACCTTCGTCATAACCAACCCAGTCTCCTCGAATAATTCCCGCTGCAAACCGTGTAGTATCGTCTCATCTGAAGCATCGACGCTCCCGCCGGGGCATTCCCATTGAAGGGGGAATCCGTCGGATGCGGCGCGTTGGAGGAGGAGGACGCGGGGGACAGGACCGGGATGAATGACGACGGCGCTGGTGATGAGGCGGGAGATGGTGGGGTTTGAGGTGAGGTAGGATTGGAGGTTTACTGAGTAGGGTGTTAGAGTTGGATTGGGGTTGGAGAGGGTGAAAGGGGGGATGTTGGGGGTGGTGGTGGTCATTGTATGGGGAGGCCGGTTTTCGGTGAGATTGTGAGGTTTGGGATGTGTAAATGGTGAGGAAAATAGAGAAAAAGACGGATATCAGAGCAATCATTCCGGCGATTTAATCGCTCGTATTATATCCTCGGGATTGGAACACGTTGCCCCTGATAAGTGGCCGGGGGCTTGGCAGCTGCCTGACGGGCCGCGCGTTGAAGTCCACCCACCACAAGGCAACAAACTTGAAGTATTGAAAAATGCAAATCGCAGTGATCAACGTTGCATCCGACAGAATGAAACACAAAAATTCAAAAATGGATTGGTCGATTTCCTGAAGCTGCCCCTATAACCAAAAACTCGAAACGAAAACAAAACGAACGCCCTTCAACTCGATTCTCGTGTTTTGCCTCCTTTACTTCCCTTTCAGCCACTTCTCGATCAATCCCTGGTAACGAGCCGCCGTCATGGTATCCACAAACTCCAACATCTTGGTAATTTTCTTGCCTTCATCATCCAACTCAAGAAAGCAAGCAAACTGCATCGTCTCCTCGGCGCCGCTGGTGAACTCGCTCGTGTAGATGCTTGTGGCCGCCGCTGTCTTTTTGATAACGTCGACAACAACATTTTGGATCGATTCCACGCGCGTGGGCCGTGCGGCGGGCAACTCCTTGGCGAACTGGGCCTCGTACTGCTCGTTGGTGAACGCCAGGTCGGTTGGCATGTCTATTGAGGCGAGGAAGCGGCTGGCGCTACGCGCCGGGTGCAAGTGGGTACCAGTGTTGTTGAGAGGAGTGACGGGTCGGAATTCTCGGCTGCCTTGACGTAGCCGCTGAGGAGAGCGTTCGCCAGCGGAGGTCGCGGAAGGATGCTTGGCAATCCTCCCATTGCGACCTCCCGGGCTATTTCTTGAAAAAGGCAGACACCGGCACTGAGACTGCCTCTCATTGGCATGGGAGTTCATCGTTGTGAGGTTGTTGTGTAACTGCGTAAATACGGACACGTGATAGTGTTGGATGCTATGGAACTGGTGTGTCTGGAAAGGGGCCGGGCCTGGGGAAGGGGTGTTCAGGCATTACGGATCTCTCGGCCGGGCCGTTCGATTGATCATTGACACACCAGGGTCAACCCTAACGGTGGGACGCCGAATTTGGCCTAGACTCTAAAAGCCAGCGCGTCGGCAATATCCAGAAGAACTATCGAGGCCAACATGGAGCTAGCAGCACCATCAGCCAGCTTCACAGGTCTTGGCATCAGCTGTAACCGCGACGCCCTGTTTAGGAACGAAAGCAAACAGGAGAATGACTTTCTTCCGTCCACCCTATTTCGCTGCTGCTTTCTTTCTTCGCTCTCTCAGCCGAGAGAAACTGTTCGCATGGTTCGTTTTCTAACCCAAGTCACTCTTTCTTTTGACAAAGAAATGCGATCTGCGGCGCTCTTGGCCATTGCGGCAGCCATCGCTGCAGTCGGGGCCGCACCAAACGCCGCTCGCGCGTTGCGCTAACGCCGCAACAAGCATCACCCGAGCTCAGTTTCCAGCGCAATTTCAGTTTCTAGCGCGGCTTCATCGGGGTCGAGTGCTCAATCCTCGAGCGCAATTCAATCGAGCATCTCGGTCCAGCCCTCCGTCCTCTCGAGTGCGGTCGCCAGTGTCTCGCTCAGCAGCACACCGATTTCGTCCCAAGTCCCATCCAACTCAATTCAACCATTAAGCCCCGACGCTCCTTCCAGCTCCACTGCTACCATTGCTTCCTCAAGCAGCATCCCAATTTCCAGCGGTATCCCGTCCTCAAGCTTCGTTCCGTCTTCCAGCATCGCGCCTGCATCATCCGTCTTCTCAATCGACACCCTAATTTCGAGCAGCATCCCAGTTTCGAGCGGCGTTCCATCTTTCAGCGTCGCCCCTTCGTCCTCAGCCTGCCCTCAGGCTCCAGCCCCTACCAACGTCATCTACAACGGAGACTTTGAGCGTTCTGACGGGAACGGGTGGACCGTGGCGAGCAGCATAGACAGCATCGTCTACATCAACTCTGCCGCCACAGATAGCCCACGGTCTGGGACCCAGTGTGCTTCTGTAGGGTTCACCACTAACCCCTACTCTGATTTTGGGGAGCCATCTGTGCTTAGCAATCTCTTCACACTCAAGCCCAACACTCGCTACGATTTCAGCGGCTGGTGAGGTCCTCTATCAACAGTCCTGACTACTATACTCGAGTCACAATATTCGACAAGGATTCTATCGTCTCTGCTGCAATTGTCAACAGTGCTGGACTTTCCCCTCAGAAGAAGGAATTGTCTGGAAGTTATCACACACCCTCGGGTGGTTCAAGTTCTCAGTGGAAAATCCACGTCTATCTTGCCTGCTCTGCTACGGCCAAGACAGTCTCGTTTGACGACTTTGAGCTTATAGAGGCTGCCTGCATTCAAGGTTAGCCCGTTCCGCATGGGTATATCATTTTTTTCTTTGTTCATCTATCTGTCTTGTGTATCTAGGTGAGAGACTTGTTTACATCATTGCCTGACGTTCCATCAAATTGGAAACGTGGGAGAGATGAAGGGGCAATTTAGACGCCATGATAGACAAATATACACCCCGTATCACTGAGGCACTCGGCACGACCTCTTTGTGAGAATGCAATGTGGATTGGTCATCCCTCTGTGCTGGTAATGTAGTCATAGGCTAGATGAGAAATAGATCGTAACAGAGAACAGCCAAGGCGGTGCTGCGGCTTGGGGGCGTAGCAGAGGCGTTAGCCTCCTCCTCCCCTTATCAGTTCCAGGATCTAGAAAAGTCTTACCGCGGCGCAGTGGCGGTTAATCCTACGACGGATATGTTTATATCTCCGTTTATGTTGACCTATATGCTTGCAACAGTGAGGCTTTTATTACGATCTATCTTCTTAAACTTTAAGATTGGGAATGTAACTTACACCGTTAGTTGTTGAACGCGCGGAGCTAATTAAGGAAATACAAGGGAGAATAGCAGTTATAATACAGTTATTACTAAGGGAGGAGGAGGGTGTTATCCAACAGGAGTACCGTAATAAAACGTAGTTTACAGAGGCCATAGGGAGGATTGGAAATATAAGGAGGGAGTTTAAGGGGTTATTATTAGTAATTCAAAATACCGAGGATTTACTAATGCCGTTTTGGGGACGGTAGGAGCGGTGAATAAGACAGCGACACTATTTCCAGGGAGGGATTTAGAGTTTCTGGTAATGAAAGTGTAGGGTATACACAGGTGTTAGATGCATTAAGGAAGTTTTGGTTAGAGTAGATTAAGGAGAGGTTAAAAGGTAAGCCGCTTTGGTAGAGGGGGTTTAAGAGGACTGAAGTAGGGAGTGTTTAGCCTGTTAAGCGGTATATGCATGTTGTGAATTCGGTGACTGTGTGGGTTGGGCTGCCTGTGTTTTAGCACTTGGTTAAGTTGAGGCTTTAGATCAGGAGTGTCTATTTGCACCATAGTCTGAGTATATTTACACCACGGGGCCTTAGCAATAGTGTAAAAGGCGTTGGCGACATCGCAGGAAGCCTTCAGTCGGTCGGCAAAGGCGTTAACGATATCGCAAGATGCCTTAGTGCATTGTAAATGGCCTTCTTTTGTATGCCGAAGACTGTGACGATGGAGCGGAAGACCTTAGCTACATTAGCCACATAGTGCAAATAAACCAAGGCTATGGTGCAAATGGGCGTTCTCTCGATGAGATTATACTAGGTGCTTGAGAGTTAAAGTCGTTCGCCGACCAAGGTGGCCAAAAAAGACCTCAAAGAAGGTTTTAACACGACTAGAGACGCCCAAGGCTTACTTCAAGCCAACTAGGAAACCCAAGACGATAAATCTGACTTTGAAACGGGACCAGCGCCTTGACGAGTGTTGAAGTGCAAAAAAGCATTCCTTGCCTGTAACACAGCAAACTGACAAAAAAATCCCACCATTCATCAGCCGGTGAGGACGTGCACCTCGGTCGAGCCCGTACCAGTCCCACTCTTCTTGATGGCCGCAATGTCCGGACGGCCATTACGATCCCAATTCGTCACGGTAAACGCAAACGTTGAATCCATCCAGTCAGCGGAGCTGACTGGATGCTTGGCACTGCCAGAACGCCAGTGAGCCTCAGCCACCAGAGTGACGAAGCCTGAATCCTGCAGAATAGTTTATAAAGAAGGCTCTGGCTGGAAGCCAGAGCCAGAAGGACAGAGTTCACAAGCAATACAATCACATCGTTGCAATCCAAGAGTGCCGTGCTATCTAACAGTAACCGAGGGCTTAATATTTTACCGCGGGCTTGATGCCCTGCTGAATGGGATCCCTTAGCGGCGCTTAACTACGTGGAAATGGCTGTGTGGGATGTTAGTGCACACCAGCTAAAATGAACGTACGCACTAACATCCAAAATGTTCAGAAGGGGGTGTGTTTAGAAAGTAGGGGTCAATCTTAGCAATGGACCGCGTCGAGATGTCAGCAAGCGTAATGTTCGCCCGCTCCACATTGCCATCAACGTCCGAGCGGCAACTTTGAGCCAAGACACCTGAGTAGCTTGAATGGCCGGGACAAGACCCCATTGGTATGCGTTTTTTCTGTGTTACCGCTTGCTGACAGCCTCGGTGAACTCGGGGTCGTGTCGGCCGTAAGCATGTCCGGGCCTCCCTTTGGGTTTACCAAGGCGAGGAATCGTTGTAACCTCGCTATGAGCAATAATACCGTCCACTCCCGGGCCGTGAAATAACATCTATAAAAGTGATGCCACGCAATACCGGCACAGGGCGCAACGGCTCCCCTACAATTCATTGGTGTGCTCAAACATACACACACGGTTAAGGAAGACCGAATTCCCAGTTTAGTAAAGGAGGTCGATGAAGGGACATCAAGTAACCTGTTGAAAACCAGTCTAGAACTGTAAATACAGCGAAGCGAAACCGACGAATCAATGACAAAGAAATCCTTTCCCCATACCCGTCTCAATCGCCCACCACTCACACTTCACAACGGCATCTCCTCCTCTCTCAAGTATTCCCAGTGCACGTCCCTTACTGGGGAGAGGGGCAGATCTGCTGGGTGCAGGACCCTCCGGGAGATACGCAAACGCCGCAGCTGGCGTTGCAGCACTCGAGTCCGGCTGCGCACTCAGTCTTGCCGCACTTCTTAGCGGCCGGGGCGCAGAACTCCTGGGTGCAGAAGCCGCCGGGGGCCGTGCAGATGCCGCAGCTCTCATTGCAGCACTGTTGACCGTCGGTGCACACGGTAGGGCCGCACTGTACAGCTTCTCTGGCGGTAACGGGCGTGTCGGGGATCGTGGGCACGCAGACGGGCTTCCCCCCGATCATCTCGCATCGCTGGGGGCAGCGAACGTTGGCGCAAGTAATGGCGGAGGTGTTCGTCTCGATGGGCGTGGCGAGGACACCGAGTCCCAGGGCGGCAAGGACAAGGACTTGAGCACGGAAAGCTACCATTTTAACGATGTGGTCTGGGGTGTTGGGGGCTGGGTTTTTGAGAGATGTATGGTTGGTAGTGAGAGACTTGGGTAGGTGGGAAGCAGCGAAGCTTGCTGACTGACCGGAGGCTGAGATGAAGTTGTAAGGATAAGGGGGAAATGACAACATCGACGCAAGAGACTGCCCGGCATTTTATACATAGGAGACATGATGTGGTGGCGGTCTCGATACGATGCGGCGCCATGTAACACGAGTACACTTCGATTGATGGCAACCCTCTCGCGGTGCTGTCCTTAGGTCTGCCTCACATCACGGCCAACGTCAGCAGCAAGTAGAATTCAGGGGCATCAGGGCCGCCGAGATGACGGAATCGGCCTGACTTTGGGATGATGACGCCGAAAAGCTCAGCTCGGGCAGGGGCTCGCGGCGCAGACACCCCCCCCCCGTCATTTGCCTGGCTGCAGGGCATAGCGTATTCGATCTGATCAATTCTGATTCGTTGCGCCTTGGTTTGCTGTATGGTGATCCCAGTTGTGTTTTGAATTTGGCTGGGTGGAATTGTGTGGAGAAGGCCAAGGCTGAACCGACGTCGCATTGACGGGTCAGCTTATTTCCACCCGCTGGTCCCGACGACCAGGACTGGAAAGGGAGCGGCGGTGCGGAGAATATGGACCACGGTACTCATTCTGAGCATAACGTAACTGTCAAATAACGTAGACTCCATATTTAGCACACGCGCGCGCGCCCAATGTGACCTTGTCTTGATCGATTTTTTTTTTTTTCACAAAAGAAAAATTAGACATATCGGCTTGATTCTTGCGCTGTTGGCCGCGCCTTTTTGTGCCACGTCGTTGGAATGGATTGGCAAAATGAAGGATGTAAGGATTTTTCTGCGAGCTGTACGAAAACTCCTAACGCTGCTGCAGTGCGACTTCTGTGGTAATGCGCTGCACAATTTTCCCAGGTTTGTTTTCTGACAAGCACGTGGGCAATAGCCCTAACACAACCGACTATTGCTTTCTGGTTGCTCATTGGTCGGTTTCTGTCCTCGTGTAAGCTTACTAACCTCTCAATATGAGAGACCATTGTCAAGATCAAGAGGACCAGTCGGAAACCGAGATTGCGAAAACCACACCAGACACCAGAACCAGCGGGGCGCAGCACCCAACCGATGAGCTCCACTATCAGCCCAGGACGGGAAGCCCCGACGTATAGACATTCCTTCTGCGTGGACAGACCTTGTGTGACCACCGTTGGTGATGCACTTGGCGCGACTGTCTAAACATGGCCACTGCTGTGCCTGCTTGTCGTACCCACAGCTACTAGCCGTACCTAGCCGAGTGATGCGGCGCACGAGCCACTGAATTCATGTCGACTCTTCCCTCGGTCTCCAACTTTGGATTCATTATGCTACGCTCGACATACCAGGGCACGCTCTGATTGCTGCCTCATCGTATGAGCACTATAACAGTAGCTACGCCGCATCCGTACGATATCCACATGTTGGGACGTCGACCGCCTTTGCTTTTTTTGTTTTTTTTTAGTCTCTGGCATATATAACACCGCGATAGACAGCAAGAGTGAATAGGCTTTTGAAATGCCCGACCATCCAAGTGGATGCCTTCCAAATATTTCAGGGGAAAACCGAAGGATTCGCAGTTCGTGCCACATCATCTGAAATCCCCTGTCTCCGCCGCTTGCCCGAGTCTCATTCCGCTCGACACGCAAATCGCTCATCGCACCGCTTGCGGGGCCCATTAGGGCCACGGGTACCCGTGCGTTTACTGACTCGGGGCGCTCGTTCAGGCTGCCCCAGTCTTCCTGTTCGGTTTTTGTAATATTACTGTAACCACTTTTGTACATAGCGATGCTTTTCTTGGCGCGTGCCTCTGTCAAAAGGGGGACGAAGCGCCGCGCGGTTCGAAGAACCGCGACGCTTCATCAAATGGAAGAATCGACGATTTCACCACGAAAACCACCCGCAAGAATACCAGTGACCCTCCGGCCCTTGGATCGAAGGAGGATGTCTTAGTTCACGGTCGCGTTTCCTATTGTTGTTCCATGCTAGGCTCCGTCCCATACTAGGTACGTCTCTGTTTTTCTACGTCAATTTTATTTGTGTCCCTCTGATCGGAGGTCTAGCAACCTGGTAGTCGGCTTTCCAAGCCGACCTCGAGGTTCTGTGGGTGTGGTTCTTTTTTGTGGTTTCTTCCATGGTGCGTCACCGCACCAGTTCAATGGGCATGGGTGGTCGTCGATTTTAGGGTGGTGACATAAACACTTCTTTCCATTCTTCTCCCTTCATTTATTACCATTACACCCACCAAATCAAAACTCAATACCCCGCGTCAACAATCACCCCAACCAACCCCGCCGCCAGCTCCCCATACCGTCCAAACACCTCCCTGAACCTCTCACTCCCCCACAGCTGACGGAGCTTATACCCTGCGTACAACAGCACAAGACTCACCAGTTCCTCCGGCCTCACATCCTCAAAGCAGTACTCCACCAACTCAACTATCTCCGCCTTCTTCTTACTCTTCATAACATTCACCTCCCCCAGCGCCTTCCCCAGCTTCTGCAGCGCCAGTCCCCTGAGCCGGGTGATGCCCCAGTAGTCCGCGAAGACAAAGACTTTTGCGTGCGAGAGGTAGAGGTTGGGGATGAGCTCGGTCCGGAGGGGGGTGATCTCGCATTGAGGGCTCACATCCCCTGCCCCATTTAGTCCGGCAGTCTTGGACGCGAACTTCTCGCCGAGGGACTGGAAGATGACGACCTTGGGGACAGTCACTTTCTTTTTCTTCTTGGGCTTCAAGTCATACGAGTTGACAGGTGATTCGGGCGCCGGTGTATCCACCTCGTCTTTAATAGCCTCCTCCTCTTGTGGTTCGCCCAGCCCCGAAGTTGAACCCGGTCCATCATCGGGCGAAGCGTCGGGTTGGTGCTCGGCTACCACTGAGTCGTCGTACTCCCCTGTGTACGCGTACTGCACGAAGCGGAGGAATGTCCCTTCGTCGACGGTGTCGAGATCGACGTGGCAGGATTGGGCTTCGCTAAAGTCGCTGTTGACGAGGCGGTCAAGGGCGGGGGATTGGGCCGCTATGAGGGCCGAGTGGATCGTAAACTCGCGCTTGGAGGGGCCGATGGCGAAGAGGAAGGGTTTGGAGGTGGCGATGCTGTGGAGGGGAGAAGGGAGGTTAGCTTCTGTGGAATGATAAGGGGAGGGTTTGGGGGAGGATGAAGGGGGAGGGAATGTACTCTTCGTAGGAAAGGGATTTTCTTTCGGACGGGCTCGAACCGGCATCACTTGCTAGTTGGAGGGCCATTTTGGCTCGAGCGTGGCTTCTTAGCTCGGCGGGTGTGAGGTGGGTGGTATTGGGGATGATTCGGGTCGAGGTCTGGTAGCAAGCGTGTTGCAGGAGTTGGCTGTCTTTTGAACTAGATACCTAGCAAAGGTAAGGTTCGGGAATTTCAACCCAACGTTGCTCTTGATGGTTCTTTGGCGCTGTCATTGGACCCGGCTGGCACCTATTGGGGTGTTGCCAGAGAAATTCTACTGGTCGCTGTGCTGTCCCAGGTGGAGACATTACCAATGAGCTTTGTATGGAAGACCAAAGTTTCATAGAAAGGAAAATGACAACCAAGCAAGCGAAAGTGCGCTAAACTATCTGTAGGTACAATTCAAACAGCATGTGCTCCCCTCCACTCCCGCTTCTCATACTCGACGGTATAATGATGAGTTTGCACAATCCCCCCCTCCTTGGATGAGGAAACCCCGTTATTCAAGATTTCCAACTCGCTGCCGTCCGTCCCCTCACTAGTGGGACGGGACCGGCCATTGCTCGCGGCGACTGTGGCCCTATGGGTGTTGTGCGAAGTCTGCATCTTTCGAGTCGTCTTGGAGTTTGATGTCTCCTCGCCTGACGCGCCATAGTACTGGCGTCGAGAGAAGATGCTCTTTTTGACGTCCTTTACAAGCACTCGGAGGATGGGGATGCTGGCGGCCATGATGGTGACGGTGCTTTCAGCGTTGGACCAATAGTTCAGGTCGACTACATCGTCTGCTCCAGGGTTTAGCGTGTGCTTTGGTTTGGCAGGATGGTAGGTAGATAGTACTCACAAACGTCAAAGGAAGTAATCCTCTGGAGGTAGCTCGCTTTGACAAAGGCCGTCACGCCGGCACTGCGAGCATCTGGGTCAGCAAAGGGCTCCTGGTGAGGTTGCTAGTAGGGTCCATAAAATCTAAAATGAAAAGAAGGTCTTACAGAACACCCATGCTCATGGCAATGGCAACGCCCAATTTCTCCTTCTTCTGCATCTGGAGGCTCCAGATCAGCTTCCACGGGAGCAGCGCGAGCGCGATATCCATGGCTCCCGAGTACACGGCCGAGAAGATGTCGTAGTTGATGACGACCTCGATCGGCCAACAGGACCCGGGGACGGCGCCGGTCAGGTCCCACAGCTTGTCCAGCGGCCAGCAGTGGATGAAGTTAATCAGCGCCGTCACGCCCATAAACACATTCATCGAGATGATGAGGCCCCAGATGACCATGCGCAGCCACCCGGTGGTCAGGCGCAGAATAGTCAGCGCAAAGCTCGTCTTGGACCAGACAGACGCGCAGATGGACAGGGTCGACGCCACAGAAAAGACCTTGAAGATGCCGCCGAGGTCTTGGAACGGGATGTCCCAGCTGTGCTTGCCGAAGCCCATGCTGACGGTGACGGAGACGACGATGCATTCGGCGAAGATGGCGACCCACGCCGCCAGCAGAAGCCAGTCGTCCCACCAGAGCACGCGCGCCATGACGGCACGGCAGTAGAGGCGCAGGGCGAGGAAGACGGCCGAGACGGCGGTGAGTGTCCAGATCACAGCGTTGAGCTTCGGTCCGAGGCTGTCGTGCGGCAGCGCTGCGAACTGCTCTGGAGTCAAGGGCGGCGGCCCTGCTGGCGGCCCATCGGTCGGGGCCTGGCGAGACACGAAGACGGACATGATGGACCAGTGGCGAGTCGTGACAATGGAGTTCAAACTTACATTCCCACTTGCTGTGCAACCACAGCGACCAGCCCGTCCAGAGCATTATAAGCTTTTTGGCCTCGCCTCGCTTGCCCTTGTTACCACGGTCTCGGGCCTCTCATGCAGGCAAGTCATGAACGCAAGGATTGTGGGGAAGTGTAAAAAGGGCGTTTCCTGTGTGCGGCCAGCAATTCGCGCGGGGTGACCGCCACACAACCGGGGAGCCTGGCGATCGTTCGTTAACAGCGCTCCAAAAATGCTCACTGGCCAGTGCACGGCCTTGGGGAGGGGCGTGCCCATGCGAGTCCCAACGCTCGGCCCCCTACGAGTAGCTAGATCGAGCTAGAATACATGCGCGCAAGGGTCTGTGCACAATGTCTTTGCCGGGCCAGTCAGCGCTGCCATGAACATGCAACAGCTAGCTGCATTCGATCCCAAGGGATTGCGGCTGACCCTGAGTCTGTTCATTGAATGTTGTGGACAACGCTGCGTGTTTTATTTTCTTCGCTTCTGTTGTGAGAACAAGCAGCTCGTTGCATCCTGGTGTTACGTTACATTTCTGGGTACCTCCCTAGGTAATAAAAACTCCTAATAACAGACAGCCGAACATCAAATGATGCCCATTCAAACCATTTCCATATCTTGGAGCAAAGACCCTTTTTATCCACAAATCTAGGATTTCAACATGACTCGCGAGAACAAAGCGTATCGACACACCCGAGGGTTTCTGCCTTCGCTGCGCCAGAGACATAGCTTCCACCTTTGTTAACAACACGAGTTGCCCAACCCATATGGACGCAATTCGGCAAGCCTGTAAGGTGCTAATCGATTTCAACCCCGAGTTGAAATGGGCCTCTAAGCAAACCCAGCGATACTTGCGTTCGCATGCCTTGTGCCCCTGGCGTGATTGCTATAATGCAGCCCGAGAGCACGGAGGGCAACTCACAATGGAATTCATATCAACAGTCGGGCTTATACTCCCGTGCTGTAGCTCGACTTGGGGAGGTACAATGATGGTTGACCTTGAGACGCTTTTAGGCTGTTTACCCGCCGCTCTGTCCAAGAAGTACTTCCTGCACAGTAGATGGTGCGAGAGCGAACAGATATCGCTTCGGCGATGCTGCGCGTTTCCGGACTGCGGAGCCTTCATTCCGCCTGAGTGTATATATCCTGTTGAGGTTTATGGACCTGAAGCCCCTCGCCGAATGTTTTGCTTAGCCTGTAGGAGGGACTCAGAGTTCCCTGAGGAAGGGAAGGAACCTCCTGTGCTTGCTGAGGATCAGACCAGGTTTCCTTGGTTTCCAGCTGGCCACCCAATGCTTTTGCCTGCAGGTTCTCTGCCTAGTATGGTACTGATGCATGGCAGCGATCCCTTCCCTGAGCCAGTCAGAGACATAATGCCTCTGCTGAGGCCACTCTCGCCCTCTGAATGGCAAATCACCGAGGTTGACGCCATCGATCTCGCCGTCTTTGTTGACAATGCCCCCGCACCTGAGTGCCGTCGTCACTGGCTGGCAACCGAGCTCGATGACATCGTTCACTACTCTAAATTTCGCAGAGGCGAACGGCGCCGATTCAAGTCCGAGTGGCGCTGGCCGATCACTGAGCTCGACGACATCGATTTCGATGTCTTTGATAACAACACCTCCCCGGGGAATTCCCGGCGACAATGGCAGGCCACTGAGCTTGACGACATCGATCCTATGGTCCTTGGCAACATTGCCTCCCCATTCGAATTTCGGTGGCGCTGGGGGGTGTCAGAGCTCAACAATCTCGATCTCGCTGTCTTTGTTAGCTCGGTTGAGTGCCAGCGGCACTGGTGGGTCACTGAGCTGGACGGCATCGATCTTTTCTTCTTCAGCCTCCCCCCCCTCCCCAACCTCAGGTTGCGAATTCCGATGACGGGACTGACTTAGAGCACTGGGAAATATAGACGTCACAAATTGAAAGTGAGGCCGGAGGTTTTCAGGCGAGCGAGTGTAACAAATACAGAGATACTCAACCTGATAAATTCCTTCACATACAATGCATTATACCTCTTTCCTCGCCGCCCCTTCAAGTGAGCCACAAAACGAAGTGAATATCAATATACATGTCCCATTCAACCTTACTTGAGCTTGAATCGGTGTGACTTCCAACTCGTTGAGACAGGGCACGCCATCGATCCTATCAGTCTATGAATTCCATATCGTGAAACGGGTTATTGACAGCAGGCTCGATAGATTGGGGGAAGCTGTGTTTGTCGGTGATGACCAAATTTGGGCTGTAAAGCTCATCTCCGTAGATATCAGTCATTGTTCGGTCAACTTTGGGAGCCTTCACCGATGCGCGTTCTGAAGCTTCACCCCCCTGTGAAGCCCGTCTCTCAGCGGCCTTGTAACCATTGCTAGTCTGTGAACTTTGCTCCTCTTGAACGCCATACTAAACAGGCGATGGAAGGGGTGAGCTCATGTGACTACTAGCGGAGCTAAAACTTGCGACGCTGGGTGGCCGTTGAGATTTGGGCTGACGGTTGACTGCTTTTGGGGACGAGGGAGTGTCGAAGTTATCGGGGTTTAGCATTGGTGAGTTGATCCACGACTTAAGTCCGAGGGCAGCGGCGTATTGTCGGAGGGTAGTCCCCTTCGGAACATCTTCTTTCAGAGCCGCCCATCGATCCCATAGGGTAGTACCGCTTCCGTCGAAATGTCTTGTCAAACGATAGATGATGTGATCTGGATTCGCCAATCTCTCTTCGGCTAATCGAGCATGGGTGAAAAACTTGGAGGTTGCATAGGAGAGCAAAGCAGGGTGATCTTGCAGCCCCCGTCGGTGACGCTGAATCGGTACTTGCCCCGAAGACTTTGGCTGGAGCTCATCAATGGTCATTTTGGGGGAAGTCGTATCCACGTTTCCCGCTATCCAAGAATCAATGTCGACCTCTGTGGCTGGATCGAATGATTCCTGTATTGTCTTGAACGTTGACGTCCCTGGCAGCCCTGACCCTGAACCCAAGATTCCAGAGGCTTCCGTTGGCACGAACTGAGAATGCTCGCGTTGATCCAGCCGGTCCGTCCAATCCTGCTCACCGAGGCCGCCACGAGACGATGTCAGCGAAGTACAGCGAGACCCTGGATCCGCTGCTTGACCAGTTACGTCCCCAAACGGTTCGCCAGACCTGGCCGCATGTCTCGCGAGAACAAGCCCATCCAGTTCCCGAATCTTTATATAGTCCAGGCATGTATCCATAATAAACACATGCCCAACCTGATCAAAAGTTGAAATCTTATCATATATGCCGGCCTGGGAAAACAAGCCGGACTTGAAGACCCACCCTCGTACCGACTCATGGATGACCTGGACAACCCGCGATTCACCGTGCTCAAGGTTCAGTGACCCAGCTGAAGCCAGCATAGAAACCGCCTCGGTATCCATATCATGCGCATTAGCGCCATCCAAGCTCGGCCTCTGCACCTCAACCAGGCCTCCAGAGATACTTCTAATCTGCTTCTCCAACTGATCATCATCCTTGGTGAATGTATCCCTCATGCGCCATTGGCGCAAGGATGAGGGCGGTGGCTCTCTTATAAACCCCAGAACATGATGCCACTCGTGAAGGCGTAGTGGTTTCTGAGCGAGAATCGCCCAATACAGTAAGTAAACGCTCAGCACCTGTATCTTTTTACCCTCTGACACCAGGGTGCTTGCGAATAGTGCCTCAAGCTCGGCTGGGAGGACATCGATGCGTTTCAACAAGTACTGGACCCCTCCCCCGTCGTCCCACTGTGTGATGATGTCGTCGACGACTAGGACTACCCAAAGGAATACGCCAGCCGACTTCTCCAGAATCATTTCTTCCAAGAGCTTCAATTCTGGCTCACTGTGATTAATCACAAGCCGAAGGCGTCGCCCCACGTAGGTTGAAAGGTCTTGGTGGTTATGATCCTGGACGATTATATTTGAATAGCTGGCGAGTCGGCCGCTCGAGCCTTTGTCGACGCTGTGGACATGTCTACCACCAAGAAAAACGTTGAGATCAATCCCCGATGTGCGGGCGGACTTGGTAATCTCTGTCCAGAAAAGCCACATTTGTCGAGGGTCTTTGCAATCACACTCATCGATAGCATCGATGAAGATGTATGTTTTCCCAATTTCCTGCTCCAGTAGCATTGACTGAACCAAAGACCGGAGATTCGATTCTGTCCATGAAGAGCTCGAGTCTTTCAAGTCATTGATAAACTGCGCTTGCACTCTTCTGCTTTGGGGACTTCGGGAGTCTCGGATTTGGAGGATCTTTGGAAGGAGCTGGTGAAGCAGGGATCGAAAAAGGCCAGCTGGCGAACGTTCCAAGGCCTGACCTTCGGCACTGAAGAAAAACGCCGCGGTGGAACAGTCTGATCGCAGTCGTGTTCGGTGAAAGGCCTCCTTCATCAGCACAGACTTCCCTGAACCGGGTTTCCCTCCCAAACTGATGAGACCTCCGCCACGTTCTTCGCTCCCACCCTCAAGCCACTTCTGATACATGGGATGTTCAAAGAGCCACTCACATGTGTGGTCTGCCGGTCTCTTGATATCAAGGCGCCGGTAATGCATGCCAGGAAACCATAGTTTCTCGATAATGGCCTCAACCGTTGGGTCCAAATCACCCGTTTCGGATTCTTGCTGTTTTCGCAGTGAAGACAAAACTTTGCGGCCCGTAGGCGGACACTCTCTTCCCACCGGGGAGCCTTTCGCGCAGCTCTCCGTAATTGACTGGCATATTGAGCGTAATTCTCCAGCGACTCGGCGGTAGTTGGAGCAGTCCCGCCCGGAAAAGCGGCACATCTCCATGTGGTTCGCCTGGAGAGTTTCGGCGCGTTCACGGTGGTCACCGATCAGGGATGAATAGTCTGGGACAACCTTCCTACCCAGTGCTCCGATATTGACTCCTGTCAAACCCATGCCTTCCTGAAAAGTTTTGACGCGGAATTGGTGTTTATCCCAGAGAGTGGAGAAGGATTCTTGTGCTCGCTCGAGATCAGTTGTCTTGAGGCCAAGAGAATCAAGGATTGCAGACGTGGTTTGCATCCGCAACACACTTGCAATCGATCGTGCCATTTCGCCAAGGGTAGCAAGGTCGAGACTGCCTCGGTGAGGTGTCCCAAGAAAGACAACCGCCGCCGTGCAATTGACAATATCTTGAAGACCAACATCAGTTGACGTTGATGATCTCGCAAGCATCTGGCTTTGGTGTCAGAAAGCACGACAATTACATTGCAGCAATTGAAGAAGCTGACCTCTTTGACGATGATGCCACCAAGGCTGTGCGCGACGAGGACGAGCAGACGGCCGAGGGCTCTCGCCCGACCCAACGCAAACATGAAATCCTTGGCATGCGAAAAAACGGTATTACTGCTCGTTGCGCCTGTCATATGTTTCGTAATGTGGCTATCGTATCCGTAGACCATGATGCGGGCGTCAGGGCATTCGTCGGGAAGGAGATCTCCAGGCCAGAACACCGAAGACGAGTCGCGAATCGGCGCGTCCACCTTGCCAGGCAATACGGAGGCTTCTAGAGAACCGATGCCCATTAGTAAGCCCAGTGATGCTGGGTCATCACCCTGCGCGGTGGTCCGGGTCAGTCGTGGAAGGACCTTCTGCCATCCTTCTCGGTCGCTCTGGTGGCCTTCTGGACCCCGCGAATTGGCGAACGGCGACGGATTTCCCTTCGTCCTTGAACACGCCCATGTCTTATACGGATGGCCCTGTAAGCCATGGACGATGACGATACTTGACAGCCCGTCACTAAATCAGTCGTGTTCGTCATATTTAGAGTAGAGAACTCGAAATCTTAGCTCACTCAACAATTGGCGTCCTTCCTAGTGGCTCGTAGACCACGGATATGCCAATGTCGTAGACCGCGCCGTACATTTCAGTTCCAGGCTCGAGGTGTTGATCATCAAATGATTTGCATGTCTGAAAACTGCCGAGGGGGGGGCTGGGATGGAAGGAAGGAGGACGAAATGTGGTGGGGCTCTGAGCCCTCAGCTGGGCGTCGCTGCCTGATGAAGGTCACGCGACCTGGCACAGAAATCTCTCATCTGATTCGTGTTGAACACGAAATACCCCTCATCTCACTGGGTTAGTCAGCGAGGTGAGCAAATGACGGGACTCTTCGTTCTGTCGCACGATGGCAAAAGGGATCCTTAGCCCTGAAAAGGCCACACCACCCCATATAGATTGTCACACGTTCAGGCCCTCGTTCCAGCCGTCACTTCTCTTGGTGTGAAAAGATCTCGATTTTATGAAGTTGCGGGAAAATACCTTACCGTCATGCACGCTACTGGGATACAACAGAGTAAACATTCAGCATCGACTATCGAATAACAGTGAGTCGGGTATTCTCAAATCTTTTGACATTCTTTCAGGTTTGAATGTCTACAAATCTGTTCAAGTGATCTGACTCACAGTTTCATCCATAACATCCTCCTACAATAAGGTCATAAATCAATCGACTTCCCCTTTCTATCTCCATCTCCTACTCCTTTCTTCACTATCACCCATCAACTTCCTTACAACGCAAATGCTAGATGCTATTATAATTGCTTCAACGCTCATTGAGATTGAATAATATTGGCGGTTTACCCTCCTCCCCCTCCTTGCTCAACTCCCCCTACTCCCCCTCTTCCCCTATTCTTCTCCCCTCCCCCCCTTCCCCCTCTCTCGTTTCCCCCCTTACCCCCTCAGAACCAAACACCCCCCAAAATACCCCTCTAACTCCCCAAAGTCCTCCAGCTCTCCCACCCACCCCACATACTGATCCGGCCTCACGGCCACCACACACCCCCTCTCCCTATCGACCCCATAATTCCCATACGCATCGCCATACCCCTCATGGTAGCTCTCATCATCCACAAAGACCTTCTCATAATCCCACCCCACATGCTCATCGAACGGGTGTAGTATGTCCGGGAAGTCTCGCAGTAACTCAGTCTCGGTGCGTTTGGCAGAGTGGATTGTCAGCACCTCGATGACGCTATCGATGCGAGAACCAGCCGGGGTAGCGCGGCGAAGGAAGGATGTCGGAGCGTCCAAGAGGGCGCAGAACTTGTCTACGCGGGATTTCTGCGCCGGGGCGAGGATGTTCCCTGCGAAGAGGACGACGCGGAAGCGGCCGTCGGCTTTGAGGCGTTCCTGAAAGTGCCAGGGGCGGGCGCAAGCCTGGTTGAGGACCTTGAAGGAGTTGAAGCGCATTCCGACGGGGAGGCCGGAGGCGAGGGCCTGCTTGCGGGTAAATTCCTCGAGGGAGACGTTAGGGTGGGTTGCGACGAGCTGGGTGGTTTTGTCCGAGCGGTCGCCTTGTTCGGCGGCAGAGCCGGGTTTGATGATCAGGTTGCTGGGGCCGTAGTTGACACTGAGGCCGCTGGCGAACATGTTTCCTTTGAGGAAGGCGTCTTTGAACTCCTCCATGCTGACGCCTTCAGCGTCCATGACGTCCTTGGCGGGCCGGCCGGAGAAGAGGCGGCTGAACTTGTGGTCGAACTCGATGAGGTCTTGGGCGACGCGCCGGCGTTCGGACTGGTAGCTGCTGAGGATGGAGCGCTTGCAGATGCCCTTGGCGACGAGGCCGACTTTCCAGCCTAGGTTGAACGAGTCCTGCATGGAGACGTTCATGCCCTGGCCGGCCTTGGGCGAGTGGGTGTGGACGGCGTCGCCGGCGAGGAATACGCGGCGATGGGCGTCGAAGGAGGTCCCGACGCGCTGGCCGATCTGGTAGGCTGTCCACCAGTCGCAGTACTCGTAGTCGATCTTGTACGGGGCGAGGATCTTTTGCGCCGCTGAGAAGATGAGATCCGGGGTGATCTTGGACTTATCGGCACGGCCCGAGGCGTCGGGAGTGACCTCCTTCAGCTGGATGTACAGCCGGACGAGGCGGTTCTCTCGCGGGATGACCATGAGACTGCCGTTTGAGGCCGAGTGGATGGCGCACCGCATACGGATATCGGCTGGGACGGGTTAGCGGCTGTGCACCCCGGATTCACTAAGAGATCACTTACGGAAGTCAGTGATGGGGATGATATCCATCACGCCCCAGATGAAATCAGTTGCCTCGCCCTGGAGCTCGAAGCCAAGCGCCCGACTGGTCCAGCTGCGTGCGCCATCGCAGCCGATGACATACTTGGCGTGTATGATCTCACTGGCGCCGGCGCGGGCTTGGCTCTTGTGGATGAGGTCGTCTTCGTCATCTTCGCTAGTAAGGTTACTCCGGAACAGGCCGTCTGGGACCTTGCTGCCGGTTTGCTGTTGCGGTGCGGTGGCCTCCTCCTCGCTGAGCGTGCGGAGCTTGACGGTGACAGGATATGCCGCATCGTCCTCGACCTTGGCTTCGTCAATCTCCAGGGACTCGGGTAACACGCCGCGCTCAACCTTGATGGTATCTCCCGAGTGCTTCTTGATGTTGTCGAGGAAGAAGCGCTCAATGCGGCCCTGGTGCAGTACAATCTGCTGGAAGCGCGACAGGCCGACGATGGTGTCGGGGATGCGGTCAGACCGGCGGATGACGCCGTCAGCACCGGGGTTCCACATGCAGATCTCGATCATGTGGTTTGCCTCCTTCCAGACGCGGTCGGCAAAGCCGAGACTGTCGAAGATCTCAAGACTGCGGCACTGCAGCCCATCGGCCTGGCCGTAGAAGATCTTGGTGTTGCGCTTGTCGACGATGCGGGCTGGTACCCCGCAGTGCGCCATCCAGGCCGCCGCCATGAGCCTGGTATCATGTTAGATTGTCTCCATCGACGCAGAGTGGACGTCGAGCTCTTACCCCGCGGGACCGGCGCCAATGATGAGTCTGGAAGAGATTAGTATCGGCGATAACAGGGGCGGGGAGAAACTTACACGTCCACATTGGACTCTGTGGGTGCGTCGGAAGCCATGGGAGTGTTTTGATCTGATCACCAGCGCTGAGGTGGATGTTGAGTTAGGTGGTTTCAATATCGCAAAGTCGCAGCGAAATGAGGGGAATAAATGCGGGCTCTTGGGGTCAGATTGGGGGCTGTTGGGCGCTGAATGGAATTAAGGATTATCCCCCAATCGATAAAGTCGCACCGAACACCAAAGTGGGATGCCCACTGTGCTGCTCTGCATTATGCTTATGAGAGTGCATATCCGACGGTGTGTGGTGTGAGTAGTCGTTCCCGTCATCTGCCAGGACTGTCAACAGGGGCCAAAAGGGGCTACCTCCGCCGCCCGTATTGCACGGCACCGGCAACTGGTTCCAGGGTCCCGGGTTGGTCTGCGGGCCTGGAGCGGTTCTTGGCCGGCAGCGATCGACCAACCATCTGCCATTCTTGTTTGACGATGCTACCAAACTGCAGGTGGGTCGCTGGGGAACAGCAAGGTAGGTAGGGGCTGCGGTCGTCCAGCCGCGAATGGCATTGGAACGCTCGAGGGAAGCGTTTTGATGGCGCGGGGTTTGTTTGCTTGTTGCATGAGCTGCGCTGGACACACAGTGGCCTTCTTGTCGGATCGCGGAGGTTCAACTGCACGTGAACAGCCATTGCGTTGGACGAGTGTGAGTGGTATAGCATCTCCCGATCAGGAGGAGGTTGTTCGATTTGACAATTTGACAAGACGAACCCCTCTTCCCGCTTGTGCCGTCGAGTCGGGATAAGGCGTGGCGTTTTTATCTCCGTTTTGCGGCCCAATCGGGGGCGCGCCTGTTGACATGGTCTGGGCAGATCTTCTGCCGGTTGGGGGCGTTGCCCGATGCTCCCCTGGCAGAAAACTCAAACCTTGGCTGCACAACCCCCACTATCCCTTACGTCTTCATTGCTTATTTGTCTGACAGGTCGCTGACAACAATGACAAATCGAGCGTTAGTCATTCCGGACGAACTTTGATGCGAGCTGCAGAAGAGATGGAGGACGCATCCGAGACTGCGGGACACGACTCGGAAGTGAGACATTCTCTGCGGGGGAGACAGATTTCCTGACTAAGACATGTCAACATCAACGACAGCATGACGGTGAGACCTCGTCACGTAATAGCGCCGCTGGATCATCTCTTTCGCATTGAGTTGCCGTTACATCCAGCCCTCGCCTCACTCCACGGATTTCGGATTGCTGCCTGCTTGTTGTCCAGACAATGCACACGAAAGGAGTTTTCGACAGCCAGCGCCCCGGCAGCGGCATCGTTTCACCGGCTGCGGGTTGCTTTTTCGTCACCCTGGCGCATTGCTGCGCAGGTTTACATTCCCCCAACTTCCACCATCCGAGGCTCGTGTCGTCGGCTACAGTGCCCTCGTTACGCAAATCGCAAACAGTTCGAGAACGCGTAGGTTTCAGGCCCCCGCGTATCTCCTGGCGATCATGTCAGCGAGGAACGCATCCCCAGGCTGTCAAATACGATCGGCGGCTTGACTCGCTTTATGGATTATGTCTTCCTGGACCGTGCCCCCTGTGCAGCTGTCAACAACGGCGTTGCATCCGTTACACTCAATAGCGCCACACCCCACCGGCGGCCTCGACCCGGATATCCGGGCATCAGGTTGCGACGGTGTTAATATGCGGCCCCTGCAACGCAACGTCGTGAAGAGAGGAGCGGTTTCTCCTGTGTCCTGGTGGTGCCGGAGTTGGTTGCGGGCGTACTACGGACCGAGCCGCCCCTGAATCCGCTAGCCGTAGTCTGACTCGGGTGGGTTCGACCCCCCGCAGGTCCCGGTCATCTCCTGAAGGAACAGAGATCATCATCCACTTTTCCCGTGCTGGCCATCCCGATCCTTGCCGTCGTAATTGCCTTGATGCCGTCTGTTGGATAGTACGACGTGATGGCGAGGCATCAACAGGGAAACAAGAAAAGCAACTTCATCAACCTAGATTCTTATTGAACCGTCCTTCCTCGAGTCGCAGCGGCTCCGGCATCGCTCGTTTCGTTCTTTCGATCGCTTTCTCCCGTCGTTAGTTGAAAGATTGCCAGCAGAAACGATGGGCTCGCCAGAGGAGGAAGCTAACCGGTTCATCCGCGAGGTCTGGGGACTTCAAGGAGCGGCCTATCTTGTGGTCGGATTGCGATATTTCAGCAGAATCCACACGTTAGGATGGAAGAAGCTGGCCTGGGACGATGCGTTGATGTTTCTCGCGATTGTAAGTCGACCGATCGGGTACCACTCAGACCGCGACTAATAAGACAGCTTGTCTACACAGCCGAGAGTGTCATGGCGTATCTGGTGGTCGCGTACTGGAAAGGACTCGCGAACAACGCAATGACGGACGAGCAGAGGGCGGCGCTGGACCCCAACTCGGAAGAACACCTGCTCCGCGTCAACGGATCAAAGACCCATGTTGCCGGCCTGTTGCTGTACACCACCCTCCTCTGGCTCCTGAAGCTTTGCTGGTCGGTGTACTACGCCCGCTTGACGTATGTCCGCTTCGCTCTTTTTGGGTGTGCTCCGCTGACGGGAACAGGAATGGCGTCCACAAGATGAAGCTCATGATCAAGGGGGCGTACGTGCTCATGCCCTTGACATACGTCGCCTGTTTGCTGGTCGCGTTCCTGAAGTGCATCCCCTTCAACCATCAGTGGCAGATATATCCCAATCCAGGCAGTAAGTCCCCCGAAGAACCCTTGCCAAAGCACGCTAACTCGTTCCAGACAGCTGCGAGCCAGCTATCTCCACGCTTCAGACCGTTTTCGTCATGGTCATGAACACAATAACCGATTTTTACCTCATGGCGATCCCGCTTCCGATGGTGTGGAAGTCCAATCTCCCGCCAAGGAAGAAGTTCGTCCTCCTCATCATGTTCAGTGGTGGTCTCTTGGAGATGGCGTTCGGCATCCTGCGCGCCACATCCATTCTGACGGTAAGCTTGCGCATCCCAGCCAAATTCTTCTCCGAGTCCCCACTAACACCCCCTTAGCTCGGCGACATCGATCCCGCCCAGTCCGGCTACTGGTCCGTCCGCGAGTCCTTCGTGTCCGTAGTCCTAACCAACATGCCGATGGTCTACCCCCTCGTCAAGAGGTTCTTCGAAAAGGGCCTCAGCAGCATCGGCGGCGAGTCTAAGTCCGCGACCAACGCCATCGACTCCCACGGCTACCGGCTCGGCAGCAATCCCGGGCGGGATCGCAAGACCAACAACAGCAAGCACCCGCTCTCCATTCCCAACGAGACCTGCTGGGGCTCGGAGGAGAATATTGTTGGTGGTGACGGGAATGCCGATGCCAAGACCCCAGGGACGTCGAGCGGCGACGAGGCGACCATGCCGCTTCCGCTGCAGGGCCCGAGATCGGGTGAGCGGCGGGTGAGCGTTGGAGCGCAGGCGCGTTCCGGTCGTCGGCCTTCAAATGGAAAACTTGATGGGGATATCGACGTCGAAGGCGGGCGGGGAATAGTGGTAACGCAGGAGTATACCGTGACGGAGCAGAGGACGGGTGCAAGGACGGGACCCTCGATATGAGCTTGCTGCAACGTGTACGATAGTGTCTGTACTGGTATAGATCTGGGTCCCGGCTGGTACGGGGCCACCGGGGCGCAGCGTTCTGGGAGCGAAGGAGCGAATCTGGAGGTCGCGATGCGTGTGGGATAATGACATGGTTTCTGAATGTTTTGGGACCAGCGACGCACATTTTTTGCAATGACGTGCGTATCGAGATTCTCCTGTATGGGGAAATATCTGAGTTGCGTTGCACTTGGTCGTCGCTGGAGTGCAAGCGGCGCGGCTGCGAGATCGTGTTTACTAAGGTACACAGCAAAGAACTCCCCAGTCCCGACCCCATCGCTTCACCAATGATCTCCCCAGTCGTCTGCCTCGAAGCGGTAGCGCTCGTCTGAGTCACCCTTCACGGGTTTAACATTAGCGTAGCTTTCCGAGCTCGCCAACTCCTCGCGCCTCGTGTCGGTGGCTTGAGGTTCATTGGGGACATAGTCATCTCCCTCTTGGTCTTCCATTTGGTTGCCCATTTCGCTATAAGTTTCCTTCGTCTCACCTCTCAAGTTCCCGGACCATGATGTGCATCGGCTGGAAATGCACATGTACTAGTCCCGAGCTTGCGGGCTTGCTCAGCACAGTGATGTTGAAGATCTCATCGTCGTGTTCTTCGATTCGGGCCAGGCAAGGGATTTCCTCCTTGATTGTACCAGCGGTAGCAGGTCGACTCTCAGGTCGTCGGAAAGACCAGCGGCTGCCTTCCAGGCCTTCCACATCTCCTCGGCCAACTCGGCCTGCTTCTTGCTGTCGGCAACCTGTCGCTGCATGTGGGTAAGCTCGTCTCGGAGTTGATCCATCTCTTTCTCCATGTCGGCGGTGCCGCGACCGGGGCCGAGCTCATCTGCCATTTGTGACGGAATTGGCGGGGTTTTGGAATTCGGGACTTTATTGCTTGCCGATTGGGCGACTGAGGGTTGTAGAAAGTAAAATTGTCGATGGAATCTGTCCGCTCAGAGATTGAGGGAAACGTTGTGGTTGCGGCGCAAGATTGGACCTGTCGCGCAACTTGATCGCGGGGTGATGGAAGTTTGGTGAGGCACCTCAAGACAGTACTTTGGGGCCGAGTGGAAAACTAGGTGTGCGGGACTGTGTTCGCAGCTTCCGCTCATCCGAACTTGAACTGCACAATTTCTGGCACGCGCACACCTCCGAGGGCTCTCCATGTCCTCGACAGGCCCTAACGCACCTTCGCCCTTAATCTCCGCGGAGTCATGTACTTACAGGTCATACTCGTATCACCAAGAGGCCTCGTCCACATGATAATAAGTCTTATTTGCACCGTGAGAGGCTCTGGGCATGTATGGGCATGTGTGAGATAGGAGTGTAAATAGACATCCTCAAAACTACAACCCCTCCACTCCGTACCAAAATGTATTAGAGAACCCTCTGATAACAGCTTATATCAGAACAGTGCGCCTTTTGGCATCATGTTGCAGGCCTTTTCCGGATCTTAGAAACCTACCTCGCATTGGAAGAGGCCTCGCGGGCATTAGAGCTCATCTTTTGCATAGTTTACTGTACAAATAGGAAAACGGAGGATGCTGGAAAAACCAGCAGACATCCCCCCTCTCGAGGTCGTATTTGAAACCGCACACAGCGAGATCGTAGCGTATCCGACAGTCTAACTACCTACCTACCCCTGACCTTCCGATAATGCAAGTAGCAGTAGATGCCCACACACGACCCAAACAGGACCCCGCTCACAATAAGATACACCGCAAACATCTACCTCGCCGTATCTCAAGCATTCTGCGCCGTCTTCAACATCCCCACGAACGAGTCAAAGGAAAAAGAATATGGCGGTGTTCGACATGTGGCTGAAGACCGGGCCAATTCGTCCGAGTACGCTGACAAAAACTGAAAGTTGTGGGAGCCGGGCACGGGCGCAGACTTGGTAAAGACGTATTCCCAGTGATCCCCGCCGTCCCAGTATATATAGGGATACTGGGCGACGGGTGCATCTGTAATAATCTCCTGGGGTAATGTCGAATCCTCGTAGCTCGTCCCAATATCGCCGAGGATATGGGCTGCTACTGACTGCGGGTTTGCCCCGTCACTGAATCTGCCTACCTGGGCAAACCGGCTCATGTCTGGGATAGCGACATCGCCGAGGGAAGAGTCCAGGTAAACGTCATGATTGCTAGGTTCCGTCTTGAATGTGAGACCGATCGCAGCGATGGCGACTTGGATTGACTGTCCGTATCAGCAGCGATCATATCTGAGATCATCGCGAGACTTACAAAATTGAACAGAAGCCAGACTCCACAGGCCGCTTTGAGCATCGGAACCGGTGTCCTTACCAGCAGCTGAAGCAGCGCGACGGAACTGTGAATTTCAGTCTACTCCTATTAGCACTGCCTTCTCGACATGGCGCCAGCGCCAAGTTACCCGCTTGGTTTGCCCCCTCTCAAACCGACGCATGGCACGCATAGCAATGTGTCTCAGAGAAGCCGCGCTGTTAAGACCGAGCGCTAAGCTGACGGCCACGACGAGTACATCGAAGCTGGACTTTGTGCCGATGTTAGGGTACGGTCTTGATGCAGATGAATGATGAGGTAGAATAGGACGGCGAGGATAGCGCTCGTCAAAACTCGTCAGCATACCGGCGAGACTCAGGGCCGAAGCGGGAGCGCCCAAGGTTAGAAATACTGATAGTTTACTTACCTTTCGTCTACCAAAAGGCTACCAGGTATATTGAATACACCCAGAGACATGCAATCTCCCTAGCTCTATACTGAGAATCATCATAAAGGGTTTCACTTTAATAAAGCTCCGTCCCGGCGGTGAAGAAACATTCTACCGTCAGCGTGAAGCAGCTTACCTGTAGTAATGTTTCGTTGTTAATGGTGGAGACGCTAGAAAATCGGGAGGAATCCTCCAGACCCTCATCATACCCATGTCCCTCCGGAGTTTTGCTCCGAAACGACTCGGTTGCGAATCGGGAGAAATTCCCCAGCTCCTCGCTATACCCCATTTCCTTCCGGACTTTTGCTCCGGAATTGCGTTCCTTCCTTTTCGGTCGTTCGTGACAGGAATCTCCGGATGAAAACTTTAATCGAGGGTCCAAAATTGGGCACACGGCCGTGTAGGCTAGGCTCACCCATGGTACGTGGGAGGTGCAGGATACGCAACTGTGGCACCCAGACCTCAACCACGACCACTGAGTCTGCCAGACCCCTTCTTCAGCCTTTCCCATTCCGGCTCGAGTGTGAAGGCACGAGACCCCAGAAAGGATGCCATGGTCTTCTAAGATGTCTGGCAGATGTGACCCCGTGTGTTCGGATGGCCATTTTGACATGATGGCCGTGTAGAACTGAAGGCCGGAGTGGAGCAGTAGTGTCCCCTGATCCTTGAATGTTGCCGCCCACTCGTTGTACCTCTTAGTTTCGCTCAGGGATAAGATGAGGTTGAAGAAGGCCTGAAGAATAGGAACGCCAGAGGGGAGCATGGGACTGCTGGCGGTAAAGTTGCGGAGGTACTCCAGTGGCGTCATTTGCGTGTCTCGCAGCTCTTTAGCGTTGATCAAGCAGTGCGGCTTCCCTAATTCCAATGGGATTCCGTCGCAGGTGAGAGTGAGATCAGCATCGGAGATGTTTGGGCGGTTGGTGACTGACTTCGGGACTGCCAACTATTGTGCAAAGTACAAATGGTGTGTCGACGCTTGGGTGAAAGCGTACAGATCCGGTACCCACGAAGGTATTTCGGGCTCTGTTGGTTCGACACCCGGAGAGTTATCTGTGCCAGCCATCTGGAGACATTCGAGTGAACCCTCTGCGAGAATCATGTGTTTGGCGGCTGCGAAGTAGGTCCAGGTGACCGTGTCCTCGTTTGGTTTGGTCCGGATAACTCGGAAACGCTTTGGTAAAGGTGGTCTGCCTCGATGGCCGTGTCCGCACAGATCGACCTGGAGAGGACCGCTTCTTGGAATATCCAAGCCCGCCAAAAGAGGTCAAGGTGGGCGAACCTCGCCGTCGCAAATTCTATGTCTGGAATCGTGTCGCCGGTAGCGCCCGCGGAGGACCATTCGGTGTACGCTGTGTGAAGTCAGTCCTGAACCGCCCGGCGTCAATCTTGCGGCGCGGAATCGAGCACGGTGCCAACTTGATGGTAGGCGTCCAAAACCCTGCAGCACCCGTCCTCATCGGGTCCGATCCAGGAACAAACGAATCGTGCTTGTCGATAAAGCCGTCCCATGAGCGCAACTTGACAGCCTATTTCCTTGAGATTGCTCTGGTCGATGCAAATCCCATCGGCCCAGAACGCGTCAAGGATGGGTCTGACATTGGTCGCTTGGATGTGTCGAAGCGCAGTGGCGAGGCTCTCGGTCACCTGCAGGGGGAAGCAAGCCGTTCACGATAACGGTTTGAGTGATCTCGGTGTCACCCCAGGCATAAGACAAGGCAGTGAATTGCGGGTTATCTTCCAGTTTCGCGGTGTAGATTGTGCATTCGATTTCCGAAGCGTCGCCCGATGGGGGATGGACGTACAGCAGCCGAATGGTTTGGGATGCTTCGTCAAGTAGCTGGTAGAGCTGTGCGGGGTTGTTTCGATAGGGAAGTGGTCGATTCTGGATGTTTTTGGGAATCACAGGATGTGTGTGATGACGCTACAACAGCAAGGACCGACTTCTCCGTACCCGCACCCCATCGATGGCAACTCCATTCGTCTTTTCCAGCTGCATCACTCCAAAGATGACACCATCTCTGCCTCCCTCCCCACATTCTCACTTCGCCCACGCAAATACCCACCCCTCGTCGCAATATCGTATGTTTGGGGCGACTGGAATGCTCCCGACGCATCGTCATCAACGGCTGTCCGATTTTCATCTCCCCAAACGCATACAGTCTCCTCGAAGAAATGATGTCGGACCGGCGTCAAGACGAATTTCCGAGCGAAACCACCTGGTGGTGGATTAATTCTATCTGCATCAACCAGGGTGACGAAGCAGAGCGCAGCGCGCAAGTCGCCCAGATGGGGCCCATTTACCGGGGAAAGGGCGACTTTGTCTGCATTCTCTTGGGGTGCAACATCCCGTTGACACTGCGCTTTGTTGACTTGGGACTTGGAGAGGGTGCATATAGACTGGTTGGCGAGTGCTATGTTGATGGATACATGAATGGTGAGATCTTCGGGGAGTTATCTTCGGGAAGTTGGGCGCTGGAGAAACTTCGTCTGGTGTAGGGAACGGAAACATTGGTTGGTGCTGCCATCCCGGGTCAGAATCTCAACTACAGTCTCAGCTCAGCCAAGTGCTCGAACTCTGGCAGCCCTACCCACAACGTCACGGAATTTGCAACATGCAAGTACCGCTCAACAGGCCAAACGCTCTCCACCTCGATCCTCTTGAACCCCTCATGCCCCGCCGGTTCATCACCCATCCTCTCCCGAATCCACTCCAGCCAAAACTGCCGCGACGCGTCCAACACGGGCGTATGTCCCACCCCCTTCAACACAAGAAACTCCAAGTCTCTCCCCGGAAACCGGCCCGCCGTCTCGTTCACCGCCCTTGCTGTCCCGTCATAAGGAACCAGGAAATCCTCCGTCCCCTGAATCACCAGCAACGGCCCCCTGAAATCCCTCCCTCCCGCATTTCCAATTCTCCCGAACGCCTCAGCATGCCAAGTCCGATTCCAGTCCTCCTGCCTTACAAGACTCGTCTCGTCCTCGCGAAGCATCAGCTGCGAGACCACTCCGATACCTCCATGCACCTCCCGAATAAACCCCGCCCGTTTGACACCCAGCGGCTTCAGCCACATTCCGATGTCAAAATCTGAAAAAATCGACCTCAAAGAGAAACCAACCGTCGCGAGCATATACGTCAACACAAATGGCGACCCAAACATGTCCGTCGTGGGACTCACCGCGATCGCCCCGCCATACCCCTTTTCCAGATCCCCAAACCGCCCAGGCGAAGCAGCCAAAGCCTCCGCAACGCCCCAAGCC
>Ga0247770_1000198_pt1 | contig 56797 bp, 46 predicted proteins | sample UWRJL136409B6_FD_179943 | JGI IMG/M metagenome (GOLD analysis project Ga0247770, IMG submission 179943) | Plant litter microbial communities from Arlington Agricultural Research Station in Wisconsin, United States - UWRJ-L136-409B-6 | ecosystem: Environmental > Terrestrial > Plant litter >...
TCAAGATATCGGAATCGAAGAAGACGCTTCGGATTAAGATTTAATTTAATTGCTGGTATTTATAATTATGAACTTTATTTGAAGACAAATTAGCGCTCGCCTGAGACTTTCGCAAGAGGTCTAATGTAGATTAAACTACCAAATTCTGAGTTGTAAAAAAGTTTGTAGTACATCTTGACAACTCTGTGATTATTCAGAATAATCCATCCCCTTGAGGGGTGAGGTAATTATTCTGAATAATTCCCTTGAAGGGTGAGAGGGGTGAGGGGTGAGAGGGGTGAGGGGTGAGGGGTGAGGGGTATCAAAAATAAAACTCTGCTATATTAAACGAATCGCACTTCCCAGAAAACCACATGGCTTTATAAGGTACAATTCTGGGAAGTGTTGATGCAGGGTATGAGGTATGGGGTAATTTACTCTAGGGTCTAAAGACAGGAGAATCCTCATTTGACAATAGTTTCAAGATAAGTGTATATAGCTACTTTAAGCATAATTCTGAGGTGGTCAGAAATTTCAATGAGTGGATGAAGGAGACGACAAGGGAGTCGATTCTTCCGCTTTTTGAAGCTGAGAATTTTTCAGAAGTTATAACACTTGTGCAGGTGGAATGGAACATTGGTTCCTTAACAGCTTTTATTTTTAATAAGAATCTCAAGATGCTAGCCATTTTGTTCGCTCGGTAAGACTTTGTTGTCGGTGCCAATCAGGTTTTGGAAGTGGCGGGAGTTAAACATAGGTGTCAAATCGTGGGAGGAAACTTTTTTGATTCTGTTCCCCGTGGTGGCGATCTTTACTTACTCTCTCGCGTTCTCCTGAATAGGGACGATACTGATGCGATTAAAATTCTTAAAAAATGCTAGCAAGCTAGGACACATAAAGACAGGTTGATGCTTGTTTATTTTATGTTTCCTCTAGCAGGGTAAATTTGCCAACTTATTGGTGTGAATAGGCTAAATTTGCTCGTTAGATGCGGTACTTTTAGGCATACAGAAAAGGAATTTTCTAATTTAGTTTCATCATCTGGATTCAAAGTTACTAATTTTAGAGAAACCAAAAGCCCAGTAAGTGCGATCGAGGCGAAACGAGCTTAGCTTAAAAAGAAGAACGTGGTGGGGGTGAATTATTATAAGAGCCAGCATCACAGAGGATAGTTTTGCAAAACACGCAATCAATCAAATAGGGTGCAAGTAAGTGTCAATTACAGATCCGATTGAAAAACTACTACGTGAAGAAGCCAACCAGCTTGCCTATTGGAAGCAGCAACTAGCAAATCTGCCAACACTGCAACTGCCGACAGACAGATCGCGATCGCCAATGCAAACCTTTCGGGCTGCAAGGCAATGTCTAGCGCTACCTCAAACCCTGAGCGAGGATCTCGCGAAATTAAGTCAGAAAGAAGGCGTTACCCTCTACATGACACTGCTGGCAGCGTTCAAAACCTTACTCTATCGCTACACGGGGCAGACAGACATTGTTGTAGGCACTGTCACCGCAGGACGCAATCAGCCAGAGATTCAGCAGCGAATCGGGTGCTTCGTCAACCCTGTGGTGCTGCGTACCGAGCTCAAGGACAACCCTACTTTCGGGCAGTTACTCGAAAGAGTCCGGGAAGTGGCTTTGGGAGCATTTGCTTACCCAATGGCACTGCTGGCAGCGTTCAAAACCTTACTCTATCGCTACACGGGGCAGACAGACATTGTTGTAGGCACTGTCACCGCAGGACGCAACCAGCCAGAGATTCAGCAGCGAATCGGGTGCTTCGTCAACACTGTGGTTCTGCGTACCGATCTCAAGGACAACCCTACTTTCGGGCAGTTACTCGAAAGAGTGCGGGAAGTGACTTTGGGAGCATTTGCTTACCAAGATTTTCCTTTTGAGAAGTTGGTAGAAGAACTGCAACCAGAGCGAAATTTGGGTCAAAACCCCCTGTTTCAGGTTGCTTTTGTTCTGCAACCGCCAATGTCAGGCGTTGATGCGATGATGAATTGGAGCCAGTTAGATATAGATACCGAAACGGCAAAGTTTGATTTGACCCTAGAATTACAGGAGACACCGGAGGGCATAGTCGGTCGTTTTGAGTACAGCAAAGATTTGTTTGATGCTGACACGATCAAGCGGATGGTAGGGCATTTTCAGACTTTACTAGAAGGCATTGTCGCTAACCCTGAACAGAAAATTGCCCAGTTGCCTCTTTTAACCCAGTTTGAACAGCAGCAGTTAGCGGGGTGGAATAATACCGAAACCGATTACCCCAAAGATGCTTGTATACACCAGTTGTTTGAACAGCAGGTAGAACGATCGCCCGACGCTATTGCATTAGTCTTTGAAGATGAGCAACTTACCTATAAAGAGCTGAATCAACGAGCTAATCAGCTAGCGCACCACCTTCGGAATTTGGGTGTGGGGCCAGAGGTATTGGTGGGTATTTGTGTAGAGCGATCGCTAGAAATGGTAGTGGGACTGCTGGGAATTCTTAAAGCTGGTGGGGCTTATGTGCCGCTCGACCCAGCTTATCCCCCAGAGCGTTTGGTCTTCATGCTAGAAGATGCCGAAGTAGCAGTGCTGCTGACTCAGGCGCGGTTGGTGAAATCTCTTCCCAAACATCAAGGGCATACCGTTTGCCTAGACACAGACTGGCAAATCATTGAGCGACAGAGTGAGGAAAATCTAATCAGTGAGGTGAAGCTCGATAAGCTCGCTTATGTTATTTACACCTCTGGCTCTACTGGTAAGCCCAAGGGAGTGGCGATCGAGCATCGCAATGCAGTTGCTCTGTTGGATTGGGCAAGACAGGTCTTTAATCCAGAGGATCTCGCTGGAGTTTTGGCCTCAACCTCTATTTGCTTTGATCTCTCAGTCTTCGAGCTGTTTGTTCCCCTAAGTCGTGGTGGCAAAGTCATTCTGGCAGAGAACGCATTGCATTTGCCCACATTGTCCGGCGCTCTAGATGTCACTCTGATCAATACCGTTCCCTCTGCGATCGCTGAGTTATTGAGAATGGACGGCATACCTTCTTCTGTCCGCACCGTCAACCTGGCGGGTGAACCCCTTCGTAATAAACTCGTACAGCAGGTGTATGAACACAATACAGTGCAAAAGGTCTTCAACCTTTATGGTCCTTCCGAAGACACCACCTATTCCACATATACTTTAGTGAAAAAAGGGGGTAACGAGCCACCGCCCATCGGTCGCCCCATTGCTAACACGCAGATCTATATTCTAGATGCCCAACTGCAAGCTGTTCCGATCGGCATTCCCGGAGAGTTATACATTGGCGGTGCTGGTTTAGCACGGGGCTACCTCAACCGGCCCGAACTAACTGCGGAACGCTTTATCCCCAATCCCTTTAGCGACGAACCGAGCTCGCGCCTCTACAAAACAGGCGACTTAGCCCGCTACCTATCCGACGGCAATATCGAATTCCTGGGTCGTATCGACCAGCAAGTGAAAATTCGCGGCTTCCGCATCGAACTCGGGGAGATAGAAGCGGTATTGAGCCAACACCCGGATGTGCGAGAGTCCGTCGTTATGAAGCGGGAGGATGCATCCGGCAATCAGTTCCTAGTAGCTTATATCGTTTCCAACCTCATACCAGAACGTACTCCCTTTAAAAGTGAGTGCCTGGCAGAATTTGACGGGAACCAGGCGGTGAAACTTCGCACAGAAGACATCTCATTAGGTGGCGTCGGCCTCCTGGGCGTACCAGATACTTGTGGGCCCGGTCAAACCGTCCGCCTGTGCCTGCATCTGCCTGGATTCGATCAGGAGCTATGGTTGGCGGGAACTGTGGCTTGGTGCCGGGGAAACCAAGCTGGGATTGAGCTGGCTCTGGGTGCGATCGAACAAGATCTTTTTCAACACAGCATAGAGTATCTTCTGGAAACCCACGGCTTCTGGAAATTTTTGCAACGCACAGCCGTCGGGAGTTTACGCAATGTTCTCAAGGAGAAACTGCCCAACTATATGATGCCCTCCAGCTTTGTGTTTTTGAAGAATTTGCCACTGACACCCAACGGCAAAATAGACCGCAAAGCGCTGCCACAGCCAGATAGTTTTAACGCACAGTTGGATTATGTCGCACCCCAGACAGAGAGCGAAGAAGCGATCGCTACAGCTTGGCAACAAGTATTACACCCAGCAAAAGTTGGTGTAGATGATAATTTATGGGACATCGAACTCGGCGAGATCCAGGCGGTATTGAGCCAACACCCGGATGTGCGGGAGTGCGTCGTTATGAAGCGGGAAGATGCGTCCGGTAATCAGTGCCTAGTAGCTTATATCGTTTCCAACCTCATACCAGAACGTACTCCCTTCAAAAGTGATTGTCTAGCAGAATTTGACGGGAACCCGGCGGTGAAACTGCGCACAGAAGACATGTCATTAGCTGGCGTCGGCATAGTGGGCGTACCAGATACTTGTGGGCCCGGTCAAACCGTCCGCCTGCGCCTGCATCTGCCTGGTTCCGGTGAAGAGCGGTGGTTGGCGGGAAGAGTCACTTGGTGCCGGGGAAACCTAGCAGGGATTGAGTTTGCTCTGGGTGCGAGCGAAAAATATATTTTTCAACAGAGCATAGCGTATCTTCTGGAAACTCAGGGTTTCTGGAAATTTTTGCAACGCACAGCCGTCGGGAGTTTACGTAATGTTCTCAAGCAGAAGCTGCCCAACTGTATGATGCCCTCCAGCTTTGTGTTTTTGAATCATTTTCCCCTAACATCCAATGGCACAGTAGACCCTCTGGCGCTACCAGTTCCAGACGCTCTTAACCCGCAGTTGCAAACAACTTATGTTGCACCCCAAACTGAGCGAGAGCAAATTATCGCTACTGTTTGGCAACAGGTATTACACTTAGAAAAAGTAGGTGTAGAGGATAGTTTCTTCGATCTAGGCGGTCATTCATTACTGATGGTTCAGGCTCAGAGTAAACTGCGCGAAGTGCTGGACAGAGAGGTTTCACTCATTGAAATGTTTAAGTATCCAACCATCAGCTCTTTGGCAAAATACTTAAGTGAGGATCCCGAGGAAAAATCCTCTTTTGGGCAAAGTCAAGAGCGCGTTAAAAAACAAAAAGACGCAATCAATCGCCAAAAGCAAAAACAGCGCTTACAAGGAAAGAATAAAAATGGATATCTCTGAAATTTCCGACTCTAGAGAAGGTATCGCTATCATCGGCATGGCAGGTCGCTTTCCTGGTGCTAAAAATGTTGATGAGTTTTGGCAAAACCTACGCGATGGTGTGGAATCTATTTCTTTCTTCTCTGAAGAAGAACTAGAATCTTTAGGCCTTGACCAATCAGTGGTGCGTGACCCCCGCTATGTAAAAGCAAGAGGGGTACTAGAAGATATTGAGTTATTTGATGCTTCATTCTTTGGGTTTAATCCTAGAGAAGCTGAAATCACAGATCCACAACACCGCTTTTTCTTGGAGTCAGCTTGGCAGGCTCTAGAAAATGCTGGCTACAACTCAGAAACTTACGAAGGTTCGATAGGGGTTTACGCAGGCGCTGGGAGTTTCAATACTTATTTGTTGAATAACCTTTATCCTAATTATCAGCTTAGAGAATCAGTTGGAGATTTCCAACTTATGATCGCCAATGAGAAAGATTTCCTAGCAACTCGCGTTTCTTATAAATTAAACTTGAAAGGACCGAGTATTACTGTGCAAACAGCCTGTTCTACTTCATTGGTTGCTATTAGCATGGCTTGCCAAAGCTTGCTGACTTACCAATGCGATATGGCTTTGGCTGGTGGCGTTTCTATAGGCGTTAACCAAAAGACAGGATATTTTTATAAAGAGGGAATGATTCTTTCACCCGACGGGCACTGTAGAGCCTTTGATGCTAAGGCACAGGGAACTGTTAGCGGTAGCGGTGTAGGAATTGTGGTTTTGAAAAGATTAGAGGAGGCGATCGCAGACGGAGATTGTATTCATGCGGTGATTAAAGGTTCTGCGCTCAATAATGATGGTGCCAAAATTGGCTACACAGCTCCCAGTATAGATGGTCAGGCGCAGGCGATCGCAGATGCTCTGGCGATCGCAGAAATTCCCCCTGAAACCGTCAGCTATATAGAAGCTCACGGAACCGGAACACCTCTGGGCGATCCGATCGAAATCGCTGCGCTGACACAAGCTTTCTCACTTGAAACTAAGAAAAAAGGCTTTTGTGCGATCGGTTCGGCAAAAACCAATATCGGACATTTGGATACTGCGGCTGGTGTCACTGGGTTAATCAAAACTGTCCAAGCTCTCAAACACCAATTAATACCACCTAGCTTGCATTTTGAACAAGCTAATCCCAAGATTGATTTTGCCAACAGTCCCTTTTACGTTAATACTAAACTTTCCGAATGGAAAGCAGGTAAAACGCCGCGCCGTGCTGGAGTTAGTTCCTTTGGCATCGGTGGAACTAATGCTCATGTGGTGCTAGAAGAAGCACCTAGTGTAGAAAAATCTGGAGAATCCCGACCATCACAACTGTTGGTTTTATCTGCAAAAACTAGCTGTGCACTTGATTGTGTAACGGTAAATTTGAGCAACTATTTAAAGCAGCATCCAGATGAAAATCTTGCGGATGTTGCTTATACGCTTCAAGTTGGTAGAAGAGCTTTCAGCCATCGACGGATAGTAGTTTGTAATAACATTGAAGAGGGCGCGATCGCTCTCGACAATCTCGATCCCAAACGAGTTTTTACCAACTTACAAGAGTCCAAAAATCGACCTGTCGTATTTATGTTTTCAGGACAGGGTTCGCAGTACATCAATATGAGCTTGGAACTCTACCAAATTGAAACAACATTTCGCGAACAGATCGATATCTGTTCGGAAATTCTTAAACCTCACTTGGGAATAGATCTACGCCACGTACTTTATCCCCATGAAGCACAAGCACAAGCCGCTACAAACCAATTAAAACAGACTGCGATTACACAGCCAGCACTGTTTGCGATCGAGTACGCTTTAGCTAAATTGTGGATGTCTTGGGGAGTGCATCCCAAAGCGATGATTGGTCATAGCATTGGTGAATATGTAGCAGCTTGTTTGGCTGGTGTTTTCTCCTTAGAAGATGGCTTATCCTTAGTAGCTGCACGAGGTAAATTAATGCAACAACTGCCGAGTGGTTCCATGCTTGCAGTTCCACTTCCCCAACAGCAAGTGCAAGCATTTTTGGGCAATGAACTCGATTTAGCTGTGATTAACGGAGCATCTATGAGCGTGGTTTCAGGTGCTACTGATGCCGTAGATGAATTGGCACAAAAACTACTCAAAAAAGGTGTAGATTGTCGCCGATTGCACACTTCTCATGCCTTCCATTCACAGATGATGGAGCCAATGTTAGAACCCTTCACCGAACAGGTGAAAAAAGTTAAGCTGAAAGCGCCTAAAGTTCCATATTTGTCTAACGTTAGTGGTAATTGGATTACAGCAACGGAGGCGACAAATCCGAGTTATTATGCTCAACATTTGCGGCAAACAGTACGGTTTGAAGAAGGCTTACAAAAGCTATTAAAAGACAAAAATCAAATCTTGCTAGAAGTGGGGCCCGGACGGACGTTGAACACGCTAGCAAAACAGCATCCAAATAAGGGGGCCCAGCAGATTGTACTTTCTTCATTGCGCCATCCACAAGACCAAAATTCAGATGTAGCTTTCTTTCTTACTACATTGGGTAAACTCTGGTTAGGAGGAGTACAAATAGATTGGTCTAAATTTTATGCTTCGGAGCAGCGTTATCGTCTCCCATTGCCAACATATCCGTTTGAGCGCCAACGTTACTGGATTGAAGCACCAGGAATCGAGCAACCGATTAAAATTGCATCTTTACCAGATGAAAATTCCCAACCAGTAGATTCAACACCACATCACTCTAGACCGAATTTACACAATACCTATATTGCTCCTAGAGATGAAATTGAGCAAACTATTGCTAGTATCTGGCAAGAATTTTTCGGGATCGAGAAAGTAGGAATTCATGATGACTTTTTTGACTTAGGCGGAGACTCATTATTAGCAGTTCAACTAATACCTAAATTAAACCAAACACTGCAAAAATCCTTGTCTCCTCATAGCCTCTTGCAATCATCGACTATTGCAGCTTTGGCTGCATTAATTAAAGACAATTCCGACTTATCGGATAATTCTAACCAGCCACTACAGCCAGCTTCTGAATCTTTGTTAGTAGAAATTCAGCGCGGTAGTTTAAAACAACCTTTGTTCTTAGTCCATCCGGTAGGCGGCCACGTTTATATTTATCGGGATTTAGCGCGTTATCTAGGTTCAGATCAGCCTGTTTTTGGTATACAAGCGGACGCTTCATTTCTGGAAACAGAGCCTTTTACTAAAGTTGAGGAGATGGCTACTCGTTATATTGAAGCAGTGCGCGTTCAACAACCTGAAGGCCCATATTTTTTGGGTGGTTCTTCCTTTGGAGGAACTGTTGCTTTTGAGATGGCGCAGCAACTCAATGCCCAAGGTGAAAAGATAGCGCTGCTAACTTTAATAGATACTCCTGGGCCTGGTCAAATGCCCGTTTTAGCGAGGGAAGATGATACAGCTATTTTGGTATATTTACTAGGCGTTGGTTTCAATATGTCTCTTTCTATGGATGTCCTTCAAAAACTTGAACCAGAGGAGCAACTTCTCTACTTTTTGGCTCAAGTAAAGATTGCTAATAGGGTAGTTCCTCCAGATTTTGGATTACCTCAGCTTCGCCAGTTTCTTCATCTGTTTAAAGTACACGCCCAAGCGATGCGAAATTATATACCCCAAAATTATCCGGGTCGAATCATCTTTTTCCGTGCTAACGAACAAAATGAAGTTAATCCTAAAAATCCAGAATTGCCCTGGATGCAGGTTGCTGCCGTCGGTGTAGAGGTAGGAGAAGTGCCGGGGAATCATATCACTATGAATTATCCCCCTCATGTTCAGGTTATGGCTGAACAACTTAGAGTATACCTTGATGAGGCAAGGCAGCTAATTGAGACGGGAGGTACTTTGTTGCGGTGAAGCGCACTTTTGACCTAACAGTTTGTGTGTTGAGTCAGTGTTGCTAAATGTGGAGACGACAGTAATCTCTATATTTCTGGATACTGCCTCTTTAATTCTTAAATAGATAACTTTCAAAGGAATTCCCATGGCTTTATACGCAGATAATATCCAATCCGAAGGTGAAAGCTCATCCTCAGTGCTACTAGAAATGATGTATGGGTTTACAATATCCCAGGCTCTTTTTGTAGCGGCTAAACTGGGAATTGCAGATATTCTGAGTGACAGTTCTAAGACTGCTGATGAACTTGCAAAAGCTGCTGGTGTAAATTCTCCTGGTATTTATCACCTGATGCGTATGCTAGTAAGCGTTGGTGTATTTTCTCTGGAAGATAATGAGAAGTTTTGCCTAAATTCTCTGGGAAAATATCTCCTGACTGGTACTTCTGATTCTTTACGGGGTACAGTTATGGCGGTGGGTGATGAAATATATCAGGCGTGGGGCAATTTACTATACGGTATAAAGACTGGAGAAACTGCATTTAATCATACTTTTAATAGGGATCTTTTTAGTTATTTCAAGCAAGATTCGGAGGGGAGTGTAAATTTTAATGAGTGGATGAAGGAGACGACAAGAGAGTGGCTGCTTCCGGTTCTTGAAGCTTATGATTTTTCAGAAGTTAAGACACTTGTGGATGTGGGAGGGGGCATTGGAACTCTAACGGCTGTTATTTTGAATGCGAATCCCAAGATGCAAGCTATTTTGTTTGATCGCGAAGATGTGGTTGTTGGCGCGCAGCGGGTTTTGGAAGGGGCTGGAGTTGCAGATAGGTGTCAAATAGTTGGAGGAAACTTTTTTGATGCGGTTCTCCCTGATGGCGATATTTACTTAATTTCTCGCGTCCTCCTCAATTGGGATGATACTCATGCTATTAAAATTCTTACTAACTGCTACGAAGCTATGACTGTTAAAGACAGGCTGCTGGTTGTTGATTTTATGTTACCTAAAGGCAAAATGTCGCCGTTTATTGGTCTGACCAGTCTAAATTTGTTCATTCTGGGCGGTACTTTTATGCGTACAGAGGATGAATTTTATAATTTACTTTCATCAGCGGGATTCAAGGTGACTAATACGATGAAAACAACGGGGCCAGTAAGTGCGATCGAGGCGAAACCTGCTTGACATTAGCAGGTCTAAAAACACCGTAATTCTTCGGGTGTAGGATTCATATTTCTCAATTAATCTCGCTCCTCTTATAGCAATTCTGAAAAGTTCTGCAACAATAACAAAAGTAGGTTGGGTGGAACCAAGTGCAACCCAATATCAGGACTGTAGCCATATTTTTCATAATTGCTATTATCGGGACTTGAACAAATTTTAAGTCCAGACAAAGCCTAAACCTGCTATGTGTCAGGCAAATAGGTCATCATTATGTTGCAGACAATCGAAAAAACGATCGTACTTCTCCTCGTGCGATCGCGTTGCTAGCGATTTCAATCGCCCGCTTTATGGTCGATATCCATCTATGCTACCGCTTCACCGCATTGTGTTCCCACTTCCAAACACAGCTAGAAATCAAATTCGTACAGATATGAGCCGTAATTGGCACTAACAAATTCCCTGTCACCAAAACGCTGTAACCCAACAGCAATCCGACAGCCGTTGCCCAAACAGCATAAGGCCACTGATCCATGCCTCCCAAGTGCAGAATGCCGAAACAAAAACTCGATAAAACTAAACCGGTAACATTCAATCCCAAAGCAGACAGCATCACGCCTCGAAATAGCAATTCTTCGCTAAGTCCCGGCAGCAGTCCCAGCCAAATTAAATCCGGCCAAAACAAAGGTTTGAGCACTACTTCCAAGTAAACGTCTGCACTCCGGCGATAAGCCGGCCAGAGGTGATAAACGATCGCACTGCCGCCTGTAATAGCCAGTCCCAGCGCACATCCTTTGAGCAAGTCCATTCCTATTAATTTGACTGGCAAAAGCGATAGCGATCCAAATAGCAACCACAATTTACCTACCGCCAGCAACATAATTGCTGTCACGCCCATTGCTACTAAAACTTGGGTGCGCGTCAAGGGTTCAAGTTCAGGATTTTCGGGAAGTTTTTGTGCCACTTAATCACTTTTAGATTTGAGGTTTGAGATTTGAGATTTGTTGGGTTTAGTCAGGCAAACGACGCAGGGAGGAGATGTCTGCACCCAAGGAAGCTGGACTGATGCCGGCTCGCTTTGCGACCAAAACTCCGATCGCCTCTAAATATGAGTTTACCTGCAAAGCTTTGATTCCGAGTTTTTCTGGAGTCGCCTGCATCTGGGTTTTGTTGTCGCCGACAGCGATGATTTGTACCGACGATCGCCCACTCAAACTCAGAATAGCACTGCCCCCGCAGGCTGTGGCCGGTATCACCACCGCATCGACTCGATCGGCCCACAAATCCTGGGACTCGAAATCTCGCCTGTTTGCATAGAATTGCTCTCTTGTGGGGTGGGCATCTTGCCCGCCCAATAACTGCGTGCGGGCATCTTGCCCGCCCAATACCTGCGTGCGGGCATCTTGCCCGCCCAATACCTGCGACAGGCAAGATGCGTGTCCCACAGTAGGAGTGACAAATTGGGGAGCTTTGCTGAGGCCGGCAAGCACGCAAGGTAGGAAAGTATAGCCGATTTCCTCAGCAGCCGATCGCGGGGACAGGTGCGGATCGAGGGGAAGCGCAGACAACGCGGGGGCGTGGGCGCAGGGGATTTTAAACGTCCTGACGACGAGGTGGCTGATTACAGCTTCCGCGCCGGCGAGGGGGTCAACTCCTTTGCCGCGGCGGTAGTTTTCGAGGGCGAGGCTGCCTTCATCGTCGGGAAATCTGGCCACAACTGCGATCGCCTCTACTCTTGCTTGTTTGATTAATTTTTCCGCAGCGCGCAATAAACTGTCTGGATTGCCGATCGTCCCCCAGGATGCCCCTGATTGAGAAATACGCAATTCTACTTGCAGAGGGCGATCGGTTAAAACCCAATCGGTTATATTCAAACCCAATGTAGCCCTAGCAGCATCAACGGCTTGTAAGTGGCGCAACTGCAAGTCTGGTTCAATGCCGGCATCGAGGATTAAGCCGATGCGATTTTGATGTACCGGTTGCAGACCCCAGCATCCGGCAGCAAATTTGTCAAGGGCGTAACCTTCAACGTAGAGAGCGTTAGGTATCGGCCAATAAAGTTGAGCGCCGTTGAGGACGTTGGGGTGAGTGATCAGGGTGTCTGAAACTTGGGCGATCGCCCTAGCCACGGGCAGCGCATCTCCTGCAAAGCCCCCGATCGAGGCTCCAACGCCTGTGGGGACTATCAAAACCACTGTTAAAGGGCGCCGGTTCACGCTATTGCGGGGGAGGCTTCCACGAGCACGTAGCCTTCTACCACAGCCTTTTGCCGATCGACATCCACGTCTGTGACTGCCCACCGCAGGGGTTCGCCGTGCTTTTGCAGTTCAATTTCAATCGCCGAGTGCAATTCTTCGGCGGTATCGTGGAGGTCAACTTCTGCGGAAATGAAATGGGTGGTCATCGGGCGATCCATAGTGGTTTTACTTTGATCGGTACTTAGGTCAATTTTAGCTTAGTCCTAGGATTTACCGAACTGGCGATCGTACACAATGTCTTCTTTTTCGGTTTCTATCTTCAAGTTCGATCGGGGATAAGCAATGCACAGCAACACATAACCTTCTGCCTGAAGTTCGGGACTGACGCCCATGCAATCTACTTGCTCAACTTCACCCTCAATAATTTTAGCAGCGCAAGTAGTACAAACCCCTGCATTGCAAGAGTTAGGCAGATCAATGCCCGCAGCGTTGGCCACTTGCAGAATTTGTTTATCTTCCGGCACTTCTACGGTATAGGTTGAGCCTTGGTGGAGCAATTCAACAGTGTAAGTCTTAGACATATTTCAATGATTGGTTTTAATTCCCAATTGGAATTTACGCTAGATTTGCAAACAAAGCAATTAGAATTTTACCGCTGTTGGTGATTTTGTGCAAATTTACCACTGCACTTTTTATTGCTAAAATTTTTGGCGTTGCTGAATACAGGTAGGATTTAAAGATTTCGGCATTGCTATAAGCCCGCTTGAGGGTGAGTTTTGTAATATCGTTTCCGGTTGCATGGGCACGATCGAGTCAAGGTCAATAATTCCATATTCCCCCACGGACTACTCCCAACGGACCATCATTCCGGTGTTACCGGAATTGATATGAATTGTCAGTTTTGACGCTGACTGTGGTTGACTCTCCCAGAGCATTAAGCCTTGGTTTTGGGCCGATTGAAAATATTCACAAAAAATTCCTTCGCTGTCAACCAGATCGTGGTCAACAACTCGGAGGAATTTGAGAAAAGTATTTGGCTATTTACTCAAGCTCTAACAACCATTCAATTCACTGTTGACTGATAACTGATAACTGTTCCCCCTGAACTCATCCCCCCAACTTAGCGAGCTCCTTCTCCGTAAACGGATTCTCACCCTTTTTCAGGGCATCAATCCAGCCTTGCCGCTGTTTTTTGTACTCTGCCGAATCCGTGCCCTTGATAAACGCTTGAAAATCTTCGATCGCCCCTGCCGTATCCCCCGTCAGCGCCCGGGCCACCCCACGACCATCTCGAGTCCAGAGAGCGCCCGGTGCAAGTGCTACCGCCGTATCGCACGCCGAGATCACGGTCTTTGCCTCTCCGTGCACGGCACCGGACCAACACAGCCTCTGCCAAGACTTTTGAGGGATCTTCCAGGTTGCGTCCAACTGCTTTGCTTTCAAGAAGGCATCCACTGCTTCCTGAACTTTACCCTCTTGGACTAGGTTTTCCCCTTGGGCGATCGAACCTTCAGCAGCCCACCGTTTAACCTTGTTCTCTGCTGGCACCTTAATGCTGGGCGATAATTTCTGGGCCTGTTGGAATGTCGCGAGGGCTTGGCCCACATCGCCTTGCCGCGCGATCGATCGACCTTGATTGACTAAAAACTGGGCGTTTTCCTCAGGGTTCCAGGCCAGCCTTTGACAGGTTTTCCCCGCCTCTTTCGCCACGGAGATCATTTTCGCATCCCCAGCAAACTGCGTTTGGGGCGCGACTAAAACGGGATGTAAAATTATTCGGTTGCACGCCATCTTCAGCCAATCTTGCCAAGTGCCAACGCGCCAGAGGCGAAGCGTGCCATCCCAACTGCCGCTGATAATGGTTTTACCGTCCGGGCTAAACGCCACGGAGCTGACTCGCTTCGTATGTCCCTTCAGGGGCTGACCGATGGGTTCACCGGAGGTGTCCCACAGGCGAATGGTATTATCCATACTACCGCTGGCAATGGTTTTGCCATCCGGGCTAAATTGCACCGAGAAGATTGAATTGACGTGTCCTTTAAAGGTACCGAGGATTTTGCCAGAGCGATCCCACAGGCGAATTGTATTGTCCTGACTGCCACTGATGATCGTGAGGCCATCCGGGCTAAATACCGGCGAAAAGACCGCACCCTTATGCCCTTTGAAGGGTTTACCGATGGGATTGCCTGAAGTATCCCACAGGCGAACTTTCCCGTCCCAGCCACCGCTGACGATTGTTTTGCCGTCCGGGCTCCAGGCCACGGAGTGGACCCAGTTTGTATGTCGATCAAAGGGTTGACCGAGTGTTTTGCCTGAAGTAGTATCCCACAGGCGGAGCGTACTGTCCCCGCTACCACTGACAATGGTTTTGCCGTCTGGACTCCATGCCACTGAATAGACCGAATCTGTATGTCCTTTAAAGGGTTGACCGATGGGATTGCCTGAAGTATCCCACAGGCGAATTGTCTTGTCCGCGCTACCACTGACAATGGTTTTACCATCGGGGCTAAATGCCACTGAATAGACCGAACCTTGATGTCCTTTAAAGGGCTGAGCGATGGGATTGCCATTCGTATCCCACAAGCGAATTGTATTGTCATCCCTACCACTGACAATAGTTTTGCCATCGGGGCTCCAGGCCGCTGAGTATACTGTAATGTCGTGATCGGTGAAGGGTTGACCTCGGAGGTAGCCGTCCGTATCCCACAGACGAATCGTCCCGTCCACGCCGCTACTGAAAATGGTTTTGCCATCGGGGCTAAATGCCACGGACTCGACTGAACCCACGTGCCCGATGATGGGATGACTCAGGAGAGGATTCCCCCCCAGATCCCAAAGAGAAATGCTTCCATCCGAGCCCCCACTGACGATGACGCTACCCGTGGGACTAAATGCGAGTGACTCAATCCACTCACCCTCAGGCACTTTGAAGGGTTGACCGATGGGTTTCCCCGAGGTATTCCACAAACGAATTTGCCCGTCATAGCTGCCACTGGCAATGGTTTTACCATCGGCGCTAAATGCCACTGACAGAACCGCCTTCTCATGCCCCGTCCAAGGTTGACCAATGAGTTGACCCTGACGATTCCACAAACGAACCTTTTTGTCCTCGCCGCCACTGACGATTGTTTTTCCATCGGGGCTTAATGCGATCGAGCCAATCCAACCCTTATGCCCTTTGAAGGGTTTACCGACGGGCTTGCCATTCGTGTCCCACAGGCGAATCGTCCCGTCCTGGCCACCGCTGACGATCGTGAGGCCATCGGGGCTAAATCGGATTGACCAGACCTCGCCTTGATGCCCTTTTAAGCGTTCGCCAATGAGCTTACCAGAGATGTTCCACACGCGAATCGTCCCCTCATAATCGCCACTGACGATCGTTTTGCCGTCTGGGCTCCAGGCCACGGATTTGAGGGCGGGTGTAAGCCCATTGGTCACCGGGTTCATCGGTTGACCGATGGGATAGCCAGAGGTATCCCACAGGCCAATCGTCCCGTCTGCACCCGCACTCGCGAGGATTTGGCCGTCTGGACTCAACGCTAATGAGGTGACTAGCCATCTGCTTGCTGTCAGGAGATTGCGCTCTCTGGCATCTCCGGTGGCATCGCGCAAGCTAGACTGCACCTGGGAAAATGTCTCCCGGCGAACCTCGGGCGATGCAGATTCGCTTTCACCTGTGGCTTTAATCGCCAGAATGAGTGCCTCTACGGGATTGGCATCGAGCAAAGTCTGCACGCGGCTAGCATTTTCCTTTAACTCGGCGATCTTCCTTAGCTCTTCCGATTTTTTAGTTTGATCTTGCGCCACTATTAGCCCATGTGCTGTGGCAATAGTGACAACTGTCATGATCGAGAGCGCACCCACGACCGCACCCGTTAATAGCAGCATCTTATTTTTGCGTTTTTCTGCGCTACTTTCGGCTATATATGCCTTTTGTAACTCGGTCGCGACGGGCTGTTTCTTTTGTTCTTGAATGTCTTGCAACCAAACTTCGGCGATCGCCAATTCACTCCCGCGCAATAGTAGATCTTTCGTCTTATTTTTTTGCTGCCACTCCCAGGCCCGCTGAGACAATTTCGTATGATTCTGTAAGTGTTCTCTGTCTGTATCGAGAGTTCTGACCAATTGATTAAAATTGGCATTGAAATCCCCCTCGTTTTGATTGAAATCAATCCACTGGACTTTGGCTAACTCCGGATGCAAGTCTTCTGAATTGACAGGCCGATGCACCAGCGTTACAAACCGCTTGTTCAAATTGGCTGCATACTCCACTTCCATCGCGCAATAGGGTGAATTTACCGATTGCGGGGAAAGAATAAATAAGAAATTATCTGAGGATTGGATGCCCTGCTCGATTTCTCGCGCAAAATCCGCTCCCGAGGCAATACTTTCTTGGTCGAACCAGGTCGTTTTTCCTTGTAGTTGCAGTCCATTATTGAGCTTTCTGGCTAAATCCGAATCTACCCGAGAATAAGAAATAAAAACATCTAGGGACTCCAAGGGCGGTTGCCGCAAACTTTCAGTAATGAATTCTTCAATTAATGCTGTCGGGCGATGCTGGGTCCGTTTCTGCCCTACCTTCAACCACGTCTCTGCACTTCGCAAGTTATAACCTCGCAGCAGAATACTCGGATTCTTATGCTGTCTCTCCCACTTCAAAGCTTGAGTTAGGAACACTTTATGCTCGTTATAGTAAACTTCATCCTGATGTATAATCTTCAGCAATTGACTTTCATCGAGTACATAATCCCCTTCTGCTACGTTGTTGGTGAGGTCGATATACTGCACGCCCTGCAATGCCTTGGGAATCGACTCTGGTGGCGTTTCTCGAACTAAAATGGGGATAAGTCGCTTGTGGAGTGATACTGCATACTCTAATTCTTTCCGAACAAACTCGGATTGTACAGAGTCGGGCGATACCAAATAGACCAAATTATCGGTTTGTTCGATGCCGCGATCGATCGCACTCTGAAAATCTTCTCCGGTTTGAACATCGGTTGTATTCGTCCAAACGGTCAAGCTTTCTCGCCTCAGACTGTTGCGAATTTTCTCCATAGTTTCCCGATCCCGCTCGGAATAAGAGATAAACACCTGAGTCATCAAGTTATTGCTATTCTTGATGCTTTCAGTAATGTATTCGCAATGCAAGTCCGTCGGAACGCAAGGCGCCTGTTCCGAGTTAAAATGAATTTTTAACCAAGCTTCTGCTTGCTTTTTCTCGTCGCCCACTAACAGCCATCGATTTTGTTTTTGCTGCCGTTCCCAGTCTAAGGCTTTGACTAACAATTGCGTATGCTTTTCTACATACTCGGCGTGGCGGTTTAGTAATTCCAGTAATCCGGTGAAAGATTTCTCGAAGTCATCAATTCCCTCGCGAAAATACACCCAGTTGATTTTGCCTATAGCCGGGTGCATATTCTGAAAAGGCGAATGCAATCCTTTGGCTTTGTAGGCTTCCCACTCCTCGTCGGTTCCCTGAGGTTTTCTCTGCTGCCAAAGGTGTCGATCGATCTCTTCGACGTGCAGTAAGGGAATTATTCGTTTGTTGCGCCTGATCGCCAGTTCAATTTCCTTGGCGCAATAAGGCGAGTTGATCGAGTGTGGTGCGATGATAAATAAGAAGTTGTCCGCTTTCTCGATGCCGTCGTCTATTTGATTTTGGAAATCGACTCCCAGGGGAATATCGTTTTGGTCGAACCAAATATTCAACCCTTCTTCTCGCAATCGATCGTATAACTTTCTGCCGAAAGCTAGACTATCTGCCCGTCCGTAAGATATAAAAGCGTCAAAAATTGTTTTCATGAGGAAGGGATAGGTAAATGGGGAATAGGAAATCGGGCAATTTCCCTCAGGGAATTCAAACATTTTAGATAGGGCCAATAGTATACAGCAAAACCGCACCGCCTCACGCGGATTGGATGGAACTCGAACAACATCAGGCGCTGCTGAATCAAAGTATGATTTTTCCTGTCGGGGTAATTCTAAGTGCTTACCCCCTCAGCGGTAAGGCAACCACGGGGGGATTGAGCCTACAAATTTCATACCCAATTCAGCAAGGTCGATTTACGATATCTTCACAATCTAGATATCGTGGGTTGACTTTCCCTATCTCTATCATGGCTTCGGGCCACTGTCTCTGTCAGTCGGAAAAGTTGGATCGTAAAGTCCCAAAAGTCGGCTCTTTGCCATGAGTAGATAATTTAGGGCGTTGCTGAATACAGGTATGAATTCAAGATTTCGGGATGGCTATAGGCCAAGTAGGGTGAGTTTTGTAACCCGAGCATCTGCATGAAAGCAGCACAGCTCGAAATTGGAGTTTTGAGGCAGGAGTTTTGAGGCAGGAGGCAGAAGGAAGGAGCCAGAAGAAGTATTTTTACAAATATGAGATGCTCGCTTTGTAACTTCCCATAAAAGTTGATTCATACCATGAATCAGCAATGCCAAATTTTTTATTAATTGCTTGGGGCGAGCGATGGCGTCCCGCCCCGCAAGCTACAGCATTTTGTCAAGGACTTTTTCACAAATTATCACGAGGATCGCGGGCGAACTCTGCCAAAAAGCACTTATACGTAACTAATTTTTGCTTTCAAGCCAACAACTCCTCAACAGCAACACTAAAACTCGCCAGCACTAACTGAGTGCTGATGGTAGAACCCTGGTTAAAGGTTAACTTTTGAGTTTGAGTCACGATCAATATCCAGCGACTTTCTGGAAAAACTATCCAAACTTCCAGACAACCCGAATCTAAATACTCTTGTGCTTTAAGAAAAATTTCTTCCGCACTATCAGTAGGAGAAACTATTTCAGCAATTAACGGCGGACTTTGAGGCAAAGTAGGAACATCGCCAAATTGAGCGACAAGTTCAGGAGTCAGATAAGCTACATCAGGACGGCGCACTCGCCTGTCAGTAAGACAAGGAACTTCGACATAAACTTCGCCGCCTTGTCCGCTAGAATCTTTGTAATTTCCCCAAGAACGATCTAGTCTAGATTGGATGCGACTGTGTTTTACTGTCATGCCATTTTTCTCCGCGATTTGCCCGTCCACCCATTCCATGCACTCGGGGGGATTAGCCATGAAGTCTTCTAGAGAAACATTTTCTGATAAAACGGCAGCCATTACCATAGCTATTTACTTTCTTTGGCAGAATTCACTGATATTGTAGCAATCAATTGGTAATGGGTAATTGGGAATTGGGAATTGGGAATTGGTAATTGGAACTAACAAATAACCTATGCCCTATGCCCTATGCCCCATGCCCAATTTACTCAATATCAATTTGATTGGGAGGCTTAGGTTGATTCTGTTTGTCATCGTTCAAAGTTTTACGCCCAGAACTAGCATAATCCTTGTACAATTCCACAAACATCTTTTTCAACTGCTGCAAAGATAGTTGTTCCCCATTAACTTGAGCTTTCATATAAGCTTTAAGCACTTCAATGTAAGCCAAACCGAGGGCAAGCGTGAGAGTTGCTGCAGTTGCAGCGGAGATAGCACCGCCGACAACAGTACCCGCACCAGGAATCATTTTAATCAAATTAGTAACAATACTTCTGCCAACAGCAGTAACCCCGCCTGTGCCGCTAATAGCAGACAGCATCGCCGAAATAAAGCCCTTATCAAAGGGCATTCCAAAAATCACAGTAATATTAGCAATCATTGCCGTTTGCATCGTCATCAAAATCGGCGCGTCAGCAAACGGTACAGGAGTCGCACCGACAATTGCAGAACCTGCAACATAAGCACTTAGATACTTAAATGCCATATCGGATTTGAGCGCAATATTGGCAATTTGTTCTTTAACAAAAGCTTTTTTAGCTACTTCCGGCAGCAGTTGAAAAGTTGCATCTACCAACTTATCTAAACCGTGAGATTTTACTGTATAATCCTCATCTATTTCTTCCGGCTCAGCCATGACGGGGATGATTTGACTGACGGGCAAATTCATGTGTTCCAGTTGCTTGAAAAACTCGCCCGGCTTTTTAGATGTCGTCTGAGTCAGCACTAAAAGAACTGGTACTTCTTTGACTTCCATTTCTTTTAGCCAGTTTTCCTCGACAGATTCTATTCTATTGGCGCTGTGATTGATGCAGTACCAAATGACGTGAATGTGTTCTTTGGGGTGCAGGAGTCTTTGGTCTTCAATTAGTTTAGCAACGTTTAATTGAATAATTTTAATTTGTTCGGCGTTGAGTTCGAGTCCGGGAGTATCGTAGACTGTAATAGGGCAATTCGGTTTGGTATATTGGCGAATGCCTTGAGTGATGGGGCGGCCGACTCCGGTTTCTGCTAAGCGTTGGCGAAAAACGGAATTTATTAGGGTACTTTTGCCGACGCCGGTTTTGCCGATCACTAAAACATTGCACTGTCCCACTTGGTTTTCTGCTTCTTTGAAGGCGTAGTAACTTCTATTTAAAAGCTCGTCTAAGGAAAAGTCGTCTGACATGGCGGTTTGCTCCGATAAGGGTGGGATATTAATTCAATACCACCGAATAGAATTCCGATGCTCTACAAACGAAGTCCGCGAAGGCGGACTGAGGAGTGTTAAACATATTGTAGCAATTTGATTTCAGAACTGGTGGAACGGGTAGAGGAGAGTTTTGTGTGGCGTGCTGCTAAATGAAAGGTTGTAGAATTTAGTTTAAGCTAGCAATCGATCGACATCGATGCTAAAACCGATCAGGATATGTTGGGTGCTGGCGGTATCGCCGGCTCGAAATGTTAATATTTGATTTTGAGTCATCACGAATATTAAACGACTTTCGGGAAAAACTAGCCAGACTTCCTGACAACTAGATTCTAAATACTCCTGTGCTTTGAGAAAGACATCTTCAGCGATATCGGTGGGTGAAACTATTTCGGCAACTAAAGGGAAACTTTGGGGTAAAGTGGCAAGATTGCCAAATTGTGCAACTAATTCGGGTGTGAGATAAGCGACATCGGGCCGGCGAATTTGTTGGTTAGTGCGGCAAGTAACTTCGACATAGACTTCTCCCCCTTGTTCGCTAGAATCTTTGTAATCTCCCCAGTAAGGAGCTAGCTTTGACTGAATTTTACCCGTCTTTAGTGTCATGCCATTTTTCTCCACAAGTTTGCCGTCTACCAATTCCATGTTGTCGGGCGGCTCAGTGATGGATTCTTCTAAAGTAAAATTATCCTGTACAGTAGTAGCAGTGACCATAGTTATTTCCTCACTTTTGCATATTCGCTGATACTATTATGACCGATCACCTGCCAAGAAGAGTCTTTAACTAATAGATGATTCACATCATTCGACTAATAAAAAAAACACTCTTGACAGAAATATCTATTATAGCTTCCTACTTGACATAGCAAGGCTTCAGTGGTTTCACCTATCCCATGGTTGTTTCAATGATTGATTCTTAAACTCTTGACAAAAGGTCAGACAGGAGTTAAGCTTGGTTTGATGTAATTGATTCAATTGATTCTTTGAATTATTACAAATCAATAAAATAAGGAATTAGTGATGAAACAACAAACTATCAAAAAGCTACTCCAAAAAAATAATCCCGTTGTTCTAGAAATCGGGACATCCACCGGGGAAGATAGCCTGGCTTTTCTCAGAGAATTTACCAATATTAAGTTATATTGTTTTGAACCAGACCCCCGTTGTATAGAAATACATAAAAGCAAAGTTAACGATTCGCGATGTCAATTAAATACGATCGCCATATCTGATGTAGATGGAGAAGCGGAATTTTATCAGAGTAGTGGTTCCAATGAAGAAATCACGGAATATGAATATTCAGAGTGGCTGCAATCTTCTTCGCTGAAAACTCCCAAAAATCATTTAAAGGCGCATCCTTGGTGTAAGTTTGAAAATAAGGTAATAGTACCAACCCGGAGGTTAGATTCTTGGTTTGAAGAAAATCCTCTGGATGAAATTGACTTGATTTGGGCTGATGTACAAGGTGCTGAGGAGAATTTGATTAAGGGAGGATTGAAAACTTTGTCTCATACTAAGTATTTTTATACTGAGTATGAAGATGATGAACTCTATGAGGGTCAAATTACTCTCGACCAGATTAAGAATTTGCTTCCTAATTTCAAAGCCATTGGCTATTTCGGAAACAATGTTTTATTCAAAAATACTGCACTCCCAGATTCATCTTTTAATAATTCCGATCAAACTGTTTGGCAGACTTGGGCGTTGTTTCCGCCGAAAGTCTGGCTGCAATTGATGAAAAGAAAGCTGAAGTCAAAAACTCAATCTCTGAATAAATAGACCTTCCTGGAAGTATAGCAGTCGCCAAGGCGCTTTAGTAATTGTTCTCTTCGACCCTTCGACCCTTCGACTACGCGAGCGGGCACAATAACTAAAGCGCCTTAACAGCCTTGGCGGTTGCTATAGTACAGAGATAGGTTGATTTAAGGGAAACTAGGGGAAGATTGAACCTAAAAAGTCAGGACTTACGCACTAAATAACCGAATTAGGTTATTCTGAGGGAGGCGAAGAGTTTCAGAAGTTCTTCCTAGGGTTAATATGGCGTAAGTCCTGACTTTTATATGTTTATGCTATGAATGATTGACAGTTGCTAGAAAATTTGGGATGTATTTATCGGGAGCCATCAGTTTGTTATAAACAGCACGATTTTCCATTTTCATTTCCATAAATTCTTTTTCAGTTGTTTTCTCGAAGTGTTCACAAACAAAGTCTGATATATTATCAAGACAGTTAACTGGCACTTTGACCATATGTATTTGTGTTTCAAAGGGAAATACTCGATCGGTATCCACAATCAGTGGGATACGCCCTGCATTTAAAGTCATATAAAAGCGTCCCGAGTAATTGCCATTTGCGCGAACACATAAAGCGTAGTCACACTTCTCCATGTTTTTAACAATTTTTTTTTCTAACAATAATCTATTCGGGTTCCCAGGGTTGTAATAATCTTTAAAGGAGTTTGTTACTTCAAATTGAGCGTCTATTCTTTGAGCCTCTGTCAGGCGCTTAATCGCAACTTCTCTCAACTTATGGCTCATGCCTTTTTGCAATCTGATATCAACTTTGCGAGTCCAGCTTCCTTGGGATAATATTGTTTTAGATATTTCGGTAGGCAACATCTTCCCAATCTTGAAATATTTTCCTGCCGATGCAGTAGTTCCACAAAAACCAACAGCAGGCTTTGGAGAACGAGGCAGTATTGGTAAAGATTCTATAGTCATTTCAAATAAGTATGAGACTATTTAAACATGAGGTAAAATGAATAAAAATAGTGAAGTTGCTAGGAAAATGTCTTATAGTATTGATTTGAGAAAAAGAGTAGTAGATTATGTAGAAAAGGGCGGTCGTATCGCTCAAGCGGCAGGACTTTTTCAGGTGGGAAGGGCAACGATATATCGGTGGCTGGGTCGGACAGACCGTATTGGCCACCAAGGTAAAAAGACGTAAGAGAAAACTAGATTGGCAAGCCTTAGAAAAGGATGTAAAAGAGAATCCAGATGCCAGATTAATCGACAGAGCCAAGAAGTTTGGAGTAAGACCCAGTGCCATATCTTATGCTCTTAAAGAAATGAAAATTACTCGAAAAAAAAAAGAACTTCGTTACCAGGAGAGAAACCCAGAATCAAGAATGAAATACTACAGATATCTGAGAGACTTGATTAAAGTATCGGGAAGTCAAAGCCGGGCTTTTATTGATGAGTCAGGATTTGAAGAGTTTCAAGATTGTGCTTATGGCTGGTCAAAAAAAGGCAAAAAAATCTGGGGTGAAAAGTCAGGAAAACGGGGGAAAAGAGAAAATCTAGTAGCCGGAAGAAGGAAAGGAAAAAAGGACTTAATTGCCCCAATGGTTTTTACGGGCAGCCTCAATGCAGAAGGTTTTGAAGGGTGGTTATCTTTATATTTATTACCCTCTCTAACAGAGCCATCTATATTAATCATGGATAATGCACCGATTCATCGAAAAACAGCCATCCGAGAACTGGTAGAGGAAACGGAGTATCAAGTTCTTTTTCTCCCAAAATATTCTCCAGACCTGAACGATATTGAACACGATTTTAGAGCCTTAAAGCGAGCCAGAATGTATGCTCCTGGGACATCTTTAGATGAACTCATCTGTAACTACTGCGCTCAATAGTGTCTCTTTTTTATTTGAAATGACTATAACTGTTCTTTTGTTTCGTGATTAGTCCAGTAAGGGCGTTCCGTTTCGTAGTCTTGTTTGAGACTTCTATAAAGACCAAAACGCAGGATAGCTGCTTTTGGTATTTCCAGAGGTGAATCCGAATCACAAGTAGCATCTATAACTAATGACTTGCTGTAACGGGCAGCCTCCTGAACAGCATCGAAAACAGAGTTGTCTAAAGCTAAACTTTCAGGATTGAAGGCTTTGCGGGGAAAAATAGCAAGATCGCAATCTTGTATTGAAGTTACTTCAATACATTGGAATTCTGAAATAAATTTCTCAAAAGCTCTGTCTCTATTATTGGGTCTAAGAGACCATAAACACTCAACTTTTGTATCAGTACCTGCATTAAAAGTGTAGATTTTCATGAGAATTAATGTATGAAAAGAGTGTACTTACCCATCCAATTAAACCAGCTCCTAAAACCAGCTAGGCGACATTGATTTAATAACAAATTGCCAAAATACCTGTAACAATCGCGATCGCTAAAGCCAGAAAATCGATCGACGGGGTATCTGGTATTTTTAAAGTATAGCAACCGTTAAGGTGGTTAAGGTATTTATGCGATCGCTCCCTGAGCGGAGTCGAAGGGTTCAATGACCAAAGCGCCTTGGCGACTGCTATAACGACTCCTAGTTGCAACGTCACAACAGCCATCAGCGCCACAGAACTAAGTCGATCGCTCTTCTTAGAAATGATCCAGCAGAGATTTCTCTTGTGCGTAAACTTTTCGCAGCGACTCCAGGGCGATCGCACTTAACATCAATTTAATCACCCCCACCATTTCCCCCCACTCCAACAATTCAGAAACACAAACAGCTTTCTGAAATCTCGCCGCATAGAAATCCACCCAAAAATCCGGCGCGTGTCTCTGTTTCTGACTCGCTATCCGACGCTTCCAATAACCAAAATCTAAACCAGAGGGCGATTCCACTCCCAAAACTGGCGGAAAGTCGGCATAACTCACAAACCGACTCATCCCTTTGGCGTGCACGTACAGGATATGCGCCCAGCACTCGAAGCGATATATTTGTTCTACCTTGATTTTCAGCAGCCGCGCGATCGCCTCTTTCGTCACAAACCGGCTCAATCTGTGTCTGGGGGTTGATTTTCGCGAAAATTTTGTTAACATGATGTTAAGCAAATCCTTTGTCAAGAGTACAAACTTTTGTAAAGGGATTGAATTTGGATAGGCGATCGTCTTTAAGTTTTCCAGACGTTGGGGCGATCGCTTTTTACATTATAACTCTATGACTTATATTAGTCAACTGTCAAGAGCTTATGGGCTTAATTAAGTTGCGGGTGCGAGAATTCGCTGCCGAGAAGGGCTGGACGCTGAAAGAAGTTTCAGAGCGATCGGGCGTCGTATACAGCACGCTCAGAACCTATGCCCGATCGCCTGGATTAGCAACAGTTGACGTAACAGCCTTGCACAAGTTGGCTAGGACTTTTGATTTGTCGATCGAAGATTTGTATGAGATTGTGCAGGAGTGAGCGATCGCTTTTTACGATAAAATCTTATCCCAGAGTAAATCTAGTTTTTTGTCAATGGGTTTAATTAGATTGAGGGTTAAAGAATTTGCTGCTGAGAAAGGCCCGACGATCAAAGAGGTTTCTGAGCGATCGGGAGTCATCTACAGCACCCTCACCACCTATTCACGTTCTCCAGGAATGGCAATGGTTGATTTTACTTGTCTGTTGAAGTTGGCACGTACTTTTGACGTGATGGTGGAAGATTTGGTTGAGGTGGTAAAAGAGTAGGCGATCGCTTTTTAGAGTACAATCGCATGACTTATATCAATCACATCTCAAGAGCTTATGGGCTTAATTAGATTGCGGGTTCGAGAGTTAGCGGCTGAGAAAGGCTGGACGATCAAAGAGGTTTCAGAGCGATCGGGCGTAGTCTACAGCAAGCTGAGAACCTATGCCCGATCGCCCGGATTAGCAACAGTTGACGTGAGGGCCTTGCAGAAGTTGGCGAGGACTTTTGATGTGTCGATCGAAGATTTGTATGAGATTGTGCAGGAATAGTCGATCGCTTTTACGAACTAATTATCCACTCAATATTGCTCGACAGTTGCTAGCATCTGATTGACAGACTCACCCCGTTGTAGTGCTTCCCAATCCGATGTAAAAGGTTGGTAAGAACAGTAACACACCACAATTCGCTCCTCAGTATCGGAAGCAGAAAACTGCTGAACGCGAGTAACTACCCAATCTCCATCTTTCCCGTGGGTGACTCCATTACCCGGGTCAGATAGATTTTCATAATCGCGGGTTTTGTCCCCTACTTGAGGAATTTCTGGGTTTTCTTCCCAAGTCCAATTTTCCCAAAGTATATTAGTTAGACCGCCCCTCGGCATAAGCTGACGTTTTTCCCAGCCCGGAGCACTCATGCTTTCGGTTTTGTAGACAATCCAGATTTTTTTTGCCATCTTTTTAAAGACGATCGCACAATCGCGTTCAATACTTCGACTATATCAGAGATGAAAGCTCGTGTCGCCGAATTATCTTAAAAAAAGCGCCTGAGTTCCCCCAGACGCATAGCATAAAATCAACAAATTGTCAACCCTAACCTAACCATTCAAAGCCTCAGCACCGCCACAAACTTCCAGGATTTCCTGAGTAATTGCCGCTTGCCGCGCCTTGTTATAAGTCAGCGTCAAACTACCGATCAAATCGCTAGCATTCTCACTAGCATTGTTCATCGCCGTCATCCGCGCCGCCAACTCGCTAGCAGCAGACTCTTGCAAAGCCCGCAGCAATTGGTTGTTCAAATACAAGGGCAAAAGTGCCTCGAGAATTTGCGCCGGATCTTGCTCGAAAATCATGTCGCGGGGCAAACTTTTCATAGTAGGTGCAGAAACCTTTTCGCGCGATACTTGAAACTCTCCGCCTTTGGATGTCAAGCGGAAGATTTCATCGTCTTGCACTTCAAAACCTTGGGGGTCGAGGGGCAGCAAAGTTTGAATTACCGGACGCGAACTAATTAATGACACAAACTTCGTGTAAATTAACTCAACTCTGTCCACAGTTCCCGACAGGAACAAAGAAAGCAATTCGTCAGCAATTTGTGCCGCTTCCGATGCTGTGGGAATTTGTTCCAAGTTAGCGTAAGTAGCATCAATCGGCTGTTCGCGGCGCTGGAAATACTGAGTAGCTTTGCGTCCTACCAACACGTATTTGTAGTCTAAGCCTTCAGCTTTAATTTCCTTAGCGCGATTTTCGGCGTATCTGATGATGTTGCTGTTGTAGCCGCCGCACAAACCCCGATCGCCCGAAACTACCAACAGTCCCACCGATCGCACTTCGCGTTTTTTCAGCAGCGGCAAATCCAAATTTTCAAACTGCAAGCGTTCCGCCAAACCGTACAATACCTCTGCCAGTCGATCGGCAAAAGGTCGAGTAGCAGTCACCTGTTCTTGAGCGCGGCGCACCTTAGCAGCGGCCACCAAGCGCATTGCTTCTGTAATCTTTTTAGTGTTCTTGACCGACTTAATGCGATCGCGAATAGTTTTCAGATTTGCCATAATTTTCTCCTTAGTCCCTTGCCCGCATCTTTTTAATTAAAACCGCGAATAAACGCAGATAAACGCAGATGAACTTCCGATAATCTGCGTTTATCCGCGTTCATCTGCGGTTCAAAATTCCAACTCGATTTACGCAGAAACCAAGAAAGTTTGCTTGTATTCTGCGATACCTTCTTTCAGCAGCTTCTCAGCTTCATCAGTCAAGGCTTTTCCGCCTTGAACAATTTCGCCGTACTTCGGCTTGCTAGTCCGCAAATAGTCGCGCAAACCAACAGTAAACTTGCTGACTTTTTCCACTGGGATGTCATCCATATAGCCGTTAATACCGGCATAGATTACAGCCACTTGTTCGTTCATCGGCAGAGGCGAACTTTGGGGCTGTTTCAACAGTTCCCGCAAGCGCTGACCGCGCGACAATTGATTCTGAGTAGCTTTATCCAAGTCAGAAGCAAACTGAGAAAATGCTGCCAGTTCTTCAAACTGCGCCAATTCCAATTTCACTTTACCTGCTACTTTTTTCATAGCCTTAGTTTGAGCCGCCGAACCTACCCGCGATACCGAAATACCGGGGTTTACTGCGGGACGCAAACCAGCGTTAAACAAGTCAGAAGAAAGGAAAATTTGACCGTCGGTAATCGAAATTACGTTCGTCGGAATGTAAGCAGAAACGTCACCAGCTTGGGTTTCGATAATTGGCAAAGCAGTCATGCTGCCTTCGCCCAAATCGTCGCTCAATTTAGCAGCGCGTTCTAGCAAGCGAGAGTGCAGGTAAAACACGTCTCCGGGATAAGCTTCGCGACCGGGAGGACGGCGCAGCAACAGAGACATTTGGCGGTAAGCTTGTGCTTGTTTGGAAAGGTCATCGTAAATGACCAAAGTGTGCTTGCCTTTGTACATGAAATACTCGGCTAAGCTAGCACCTGTGTAGGGAGCCAAGTATTGGAGGGTTGCGGGGTCGCTAGCGTTGGCTGCTACTACGATCGTGTAGTCCATCGCGCCCTTTTCTTGCAGGACGTTGACGATGTTAGCTACTGTAGAAGCTTTTTGACCGATCGCTACGTAAACGCAGATCACGTTTTCCGATTTTTGGTTAATAATCGTGTCGATCGCGATCGCAGTTTTACCAGTTTGTCTATCACCGATAATCAGTTCCCGCTGTCCTCTTCCCACCGGAATCATCGCATCAATAGCGGTAATTCCTGTTTGCATCGGTTCGTAAACAGAACGGCGAGAAACAATCCCCGGTGCCGGAGATTCAATCAAGCGAGATTCAGTAGTTTTAATTTCTCCTTTGCCGTCAATCGGACGGGCCAAAGCATCAACTACCCGTCCCAACATTGCTTCACCCACGGGGACTTCAGCAATTCTGCCAGTAGCAGTAACTGCCGAACCTTCTTGAATGCCGAGGCCTTGGCCCATCAACACTGCACCCACGTTATCTTGTTCGAGGTTCAGTGCAATGCCCACAGTGCCGTCGGCAAATTCTAGCAATTCCCCAGACATAGCTTTATCCAAGCCATAAATTCGGGCAATGCCGTCGCCTACTTGCAGAACAGTACCGACGTTAGAGACTTTTACGTCTTGGTCGTACTGCTCAATTTGCTGGCGAATAATGCTGCTAATTTCGTCAGGTCTGATTGCTGCCATGTTAGTTATTATCTGTCAGTTGTCAGTTGTTAGTTGTCAGTTGTCAGTCTATGTTTTCGGCAAGAAAGAATTGGGATTTGGTAATAAGCATTTGAGAATAACCACTCGAAAACAGAAATTAATTTATTCCTATTTCCTGTTTAATTCTTCCCTTGTTCTTTCTTCCTTCTTCCTTCTATCCGTTACATCCCGTACCTCGATCGTTGCCGAACTTCCTGCTTCCTTAAATCAGGAATTCAAGCGAATTCCCAGACGGCGCAATTGTCCCCGCAGGCTGGCATCAATTACTTGAGAGCCTACTTTAATTATCACACCGCCGATTAAATCTGCGTCTATTTTGGTTTCAATTTCTACTTGACTAGCGCTGGTCATCGCCTGCACTTTCTCGCGAACAGTCTGCTGTTGAGCGTCTGAAAGCGGGACTGCCGATGTAACTTCAGCCAATACTGTTTGGTTGAGTTCTCGGAGCCTTGCCAAGTATTGTTTGCCAATTCCTTCTAAAAAAACAATTCTTCCTTTGTCTACTAATAGCTTCAGAAAGCTGTGCATCAAGGGGTTCATTTCTTCACCCGCTATTTGCTGAATCACGGCTTTTTTAGCATCCGGTTTTACCAGCGGATTGCCTAAAAATTGACGCAAGTCTTCCGAACCTTCTAGCAGGCTCAGCAAGGAACGAATGTCTTCGCCGAACTTCTCTGAGAGATTGCTGGACTGAGCCAGTGACATCAAGGCAGATGCGTAAGGCTGTAAGACTTCTGTGCTGACTTTACTCACGTTTTAGCCTCCCAGTAACGCAATGCTGCGATCGATTAATTGGTGTTGAGCGCTGTCGTCCAAGCTATTTTTTAGCTGGCTTTCCACCTTTGCTAATGCCAGAGATACAACCGCCGATCGCAGTTGGGCGATCGCTCTTTCCCGCTCCGCTTCCAACTCTTGACCTGCTGTTGCTCTCATGCGTTCAACGTCCTGCGCCGCCTGAGCTAGAATTGCTTCTTTTGCTTTCTTGGCAGTTTCTTCAGCAGCGGCACGAATTCGTTCTGCTTCTGCTTGCGCTTGAGTCAATTTTTGCTGTTGCTCTGCTAGAGCTGCTGCTGCATCTTTTTGGCGTTTTTCTGCTTCTTGAATCGCCTCTTGGATGCCCGAACGCCTCTCTGTCAGGATTTTACCTACAAATCCGCGGCCGAAATAAAACAGCACTGCAATAATAATGACCAGGTTAATCAGGTTGGTTTCTAAAATATCGAAATTTAAACCGAAACCACCTTCGCCGCTAGCTTCTGTGGCTAGCAATAAAACAGTCCCCATGATACTCTTCCATAATTGCGCGTGCAGATTGGGTGAAGCGATTTTAGATTTGAGATTCCATCAAAAATCTAAAACTCTTCGGTCTCGCTATTTGGCCAACGACTGCCCTAATAGCTTTTCGAGAATTTGGCCGCTGAGCGCGTCTACTTGTTGTTCTAGTGAGCGCATTGCTTCTTGCTTTTGCTGCTCTATTTCTTGCCCAGCCTTTTCTCGCGCGACTTGAGCTTCTTGTTGAGCCTCAGCTACTTTTGCTGCCCCAATTTTTTGGGCATCAGCTTGAGCAGCAGCAATTACTGATTGAGACTGTTTGCGAGTTTCTCCCAGTTTTTGCTCGTACTGCTGCGCTAGTTGCTGAGCTTTTGCCAAGCGTTCTTGGGCGGAGACTTGAGTGTTGCGAATGTAATCGGCGCGATCGTCAATTGACTTGCTCAGCGGCTTGTAAAAAATTACATTCAAGACTGCGACTAGAATTAAAAACTGCACCGCCATCAGAGGCAGCGTAGCATCTATATCAAACAGTCCCCCTTCCTTAGCCGCTTCTTCAACTGCTAGTAATACTGTCCAGTGCATCATGATTTTTTGACGGCTTCCATCTAATTCGCTTAATCGATTTTAGATTTGAGATTTTGGATTAGAATCGCCAAAACCTCAAATCTAAAATTTCAAATTATTATGCGAAGGGGTTGGCAAACAGCAGCACTAGGGCTACCACCAAACCGTAAATTGTGAGCGCTTCCATGAACGCCAAACTCAACAGCAAGGTGCCGCGAATTTTACCTTCTGCTTCCGGCTGACGGGCAATCCCTTCTACAGCCTGACCTGCTGCATTTCCTTGACCAATGCCAGGGCCGATTGCAGCTAAACCTACTGCCAAAGCGGCGGCAATTACGGAAGCGGCAGCAACTGTTGGGTTCATGATGATTTTCCTTATCTAAAGTACAAAATTGAGAGCCGAAAGTCTACAGAATTTTCCGATTTTACGGCAGGAAGTTTGAGGAGAGGAATTTTCCTTTTTCCTCCTTCATGCTTTGCCGTTTATCGGCGAGTTAATCGTGATGTTCTTCGCCGTGACCGCCTTCTAGAGCTTCACCAATGTAGGCTGCGGCTAAGGTTGCAAAAATCAAAGCTTGAATTGCACTGGTAAATAGTCCCAGAACCATTACTGGCAGAGGAACAAATAAAGGCACTAGCAACACTAGCACTCCGACCACCAATTCGTCAGCAAGAATGTTGCCAAACAAACGGAAACTCAGGGACAGAGGCTTAGTAAAATCTTCTATGATTTTGAACGGCAGCATGAAAGGCACCGGTTCAACATAGTGGGCGAAATACCCCAAGCCGCTTTTGCTGAGACCTGCATAAAAATATGCTAGAGAAGTCAGCAGTGCAAATGCTACCGTGGTGTTGATGTCAGCGGTAGGAGCTCCCAATTCACCTGATGGCAGCTTAATTAGCTTCCAAGGAATTAGAGCGCCCGACCAGTTTGACACAAAGATGAACAGAAATAATGTACCAATAAACGGTACCCAAGGGCGATATTCTTTTTCCCCAATTTGGTTTTTAGCCAAGTCCCGAATAAATTCCAGCGCATACTCCATAAAATTTTGCATTCCGCTGGGAATTCGCTGGATTTTGCTAGTTCCTAAAATCGAAACTACGACTAAAACGGCAATTACAAACCACGAGGTTAGAAAAACCTGCCCGTGCACTTTCAGATTGCCGAGTTGCCAGTACAACTGCTGGCCAACTTCCAATTTGGCGAGGGGGAAACGATTAAAGGTGTTTAGAACGTCAAGCATTGCCATTCAACGGGCTTCCCCATACAAATCGATGAGTTGAGTTTTGCTCTTCTTACCTGACTTACCTGTAATCTAGTGCTAATGCACTTCGGATCACGTAAACCATCAGCGCAGCTTTGTAAGTCAGAAATCCCAAAAATATCGGTAAAATCTGTAGCTGATTCCACTGTGTTCCTACTATCATCACCGCGAAAAACAGACCGAGCCTTGTCTTGCTGATGCGTTGATTTTGGCTGCCGATTCGTTCAACGTCTCTAGCCAACATCTTTAAGTAAACCACACCTGTGACCGCCCCAAGGAAATAATTCAGGGCAATGTTGAGGGAGTAAAAAATCCAAACGGAGATAAAAATAATCGCCGTAAAAGCAAGGGTGTACGCCAACAACTCTTGTTGGAGGCGATAAAAGTCTTGCATGGGATTCGTTGTCTCGGACGAGACTGTCGAGACTGTTGAGACTGTGCCAGCTTGAGGAATATCCTCGGTTGCTGGTGTGGGTTCGGTGGGTGTGTTTTGCGTGTTCACGAAGCTCAGAAACTAATGCAGGTAGCAGGCGAGTGCTTTGCAAACTCAGAAAAATAATACCACGCTGCGGTAACAATACTTAAAATAAAATTAATCATATTTCCGGAATTTGGTGTCTGGCGCTTCGGAAACCTCAACCCGTTAAATGTCCGATCGACCTCACCCTACCTCTGGCACCGCCAGACTACACTCTTTTACACATTTTTATCGTGTTTCTCACTAAGTAACTCTCACTAAGTGAGATAGGGACAGAGGACGATCGGGCGAATCGATGAGGTAACTCTCCCTTGTCTGCCTCTGCGCGCTACAAGAGTTAATTCAAATTCGATCTCATTCAATAACCTTAAACTCTTGAAGCGCCGGAATGAAATTTTTATTCTCGTGGCTTGATCGACTAAGCTTAATCAAAGCAAATCGCTGTAGCGGCTGCAAACTCGCCCACTGTGCCAAAGTAATTGTGACGCCGAGCTCTTGCGCTTTTGCAGAAACCGACTCCGGTACAGTTGCAGCATCCATCCACGGGGGATTTTCATCAACGGCCAAATCAGTTCCCGGTTTGCCTATATGTTTAATTAATACTTGGTTTAGATGTTCTCGGTAATCGATAATTTCTGCTGGTGTCAAGCAAGGTTTCTCTACAAGCATTTGACGTTCTGCTTGGTTAAAATGATTCCAATCCTGCAACTTTAATTTAATCCCGCAAGTATCTAACTTGAGACGTACCTGCATGGGGATACAGCGCAGAGCTTCCACAAAATCAGCTTCAAATTCAAAGAACATAAATTTAGCAAGTTTATTTGAGTTGTGAATGAGATTTTTTTTATTAACCGCAGAGGGCGCAGAGGGCCCAGAGTAAGAGAGGAGGGGAAAGGTGAAAAGAAATTGATGCAGGTTTATTGCTCTCTATCAATAATTGCAGAAAATCGAGTCAGCATTTATAATTAAATAATATTACAAACTATTGACATGGATACTGTAGACTACCTTCGGATTAGTTTAATAGACCGCTGCAACTTCCGCTGTCTCTACTGTATGCCGGAAGGTAGCGAGTTGGACTATGTATTGCAGCAGCAGTTGTTAACTCACTCGGAATTGCTAACTCTGCTGCGGGAAGTTTTTATACCCGTGGGATTTACTAAGTTTCGGTTGACGGGTGGGGAACCGCTGCTGCGCCCTGGGGTGGTGGAATTGGTGAGGTCGATCGCCTCGATGCCCCAAACGCGAGATTTGTCAATGACAACTAATGGCTTTTTGCTGGCGTCCATGGCGGAAAATCTCTACAATGCTGGTTTGCGCCGGATTAATATTAGTTTGGATTCGCTGGAACCGGAGACTTTTGATAAGATAATTGGCAGTCGGGGACGATCGCGGTGGACGCAGGTTTGGGAGGGAATTCAAGCGGCTTATCAAGCAGGATTCGATCCGCTGAAACTGAATGTTGTGGTAATTCCCGGTGTGAATGACAGCGAAATATTGGATTTGGCTGCATTAACTATTAACCGGAATTGGCACGTTCGATTTATTGAGTTTATGCCGATCGGCAATGGGGAGTTATTTGGCGATAAGGGTTGGGTAGCATCGGCCGAATTACGGCAACAAATTAGCGACAAATACGGGTTAACCGAGTCGGGAGTGCGCGGAAATGGGCCGGCGGATGTGTTTCAAATTCCGGGGGCGAAGGGCACTTTAGGATTTATTAGCCAAATGTCCGAGTGTTTTTGCGATCGCTGCAACCGGATGCGTTTGTCTGCTGATGGGTGGCTGCGGCCTTGTCTGCTGAACGAAACAGGTCAAATTGACTTAAAAACAGCTCTCCGTAGCGGGACTCCTACAAGCGAATTGCGCGATCGAGTGCGGCAAATATTAGAGATTAAACCGGAGATTAATTTCAAGCAGCGAGATCCGGGAACTACTCAAGGAAATTACAGCCGTACAATGTCTCAAATCGGCGGTTGACACTCCGGGCGCCTTCAGGCGCGAGGATTAACTGGTTCCCAGGCTAGAGCCTGGAAACAGAGATCCAGAGGCTCTGCCTCGCTTGCGGATAAAAACAGGAGGCAGAGCCTCATGGAATGCGTTCCTAGGCTAGAGCCTGGGAACGAGCAAACGCCTACGCTTTGCGCTTCCGACGGCGGATGAGTACACTCATCACCTGCTTGGGATTGGCTGCACGCTGTACGGGACTCCAATCGCCGACTTGGGCAAATCCCAGGCGGTACAAGGTGAGTATGGTTTCCCTGACACCATTGGGCGAACCTGTCACCGTTACACACACCACATCCTGTTCGGATTCTGCTGCTGAGTCGTCATTTGGGCGATCCTCTTCGAGGGCTTCGCTAACGAATTTGTTGTCGTCAGGCAAGAATTCCTGTGACATAATTATGTTCTCCTGGTTTTGGGTTTTCTAGAAAAACCCAAAAACCCAGCCGCCCCGCTTTGCAACGCATAGCAGGGCGGCTACAGAGAGTGTTATCATACTCCGTTAGCCTCCAGACTGCTGATACCAGTTTGGCGGTGAGCTGTCCATTGCTGCTTCCAACAGCTTTGGGCAGTGCAACTAGATTTTTGGGCGACGCGGGCTACTTCCTCTACAAGCAAAGCAACCTCTCACTTCAAAGCGTAGCCGCAGAGGGGGGCCTGTGTCAATCCATTTGGGATTTTAGGAGTAAGATTAAATGAACCGCGAAGGCACGAAGGACGCGAAGGAAGAGAAAGAAGCAGATGCAGTTCTTCCTTCGCGCACTTCGCGTCTTCGCGGTTCGTTCAAATAATTAACAAGCCCTATAATTTCGGTGTTAGCAAAATTAGCTGTTTTGACAAGATCGATCGCACTCCATCCAATCCCATCTCCACATCCGCCAAAATCTCCCCAACAGTCTTCTCTCCTTTACCTAGCCCAGGCGAGGTTCCCTCTTTCTCCCCCCGGCGAGGGGGTACGCAACCTTGCATAAACTCAAATTCAGCATTTGACAAACTCACCAATTGGTAGTTACAATCAAACACTTGTTTACTAGGCCAACCGTGCATACAACCACTCAACTCTGGAATTGCAGCCAAAAGTGCTTTATCGTCCGACCAATCAATTTTATTAACAGGCTTTTTGCCCAAGAAAAACTCGTAATGACTGATTTCCGTATCCAACAATTCAATTAATCGATAAAGCTCTCGTTCCGTCAAACCCTGAGCTCTTTCTATCAATTCCGGCGCTTTACCCAAAAGTCGTTCTAACTGCCAATATCCCGGATTTGAAAAAGCGATAAATTCCAATCCCGAAGCGTCAATTAACTCGAACAAAGTATCGATATTGTAATCAATTTCCTGCGGGTGAACGTACATATCAGCAAAACATTCGTCCCGCTGATTTTCTCCTGCCCAACGCTGCTTTTCGTACTTGACAAGACGGTTGTTTTCTGGTAAGCAAGCAAAGATTTGACGACCGAGTTTGACGCCATCGGGATAGTCGCCTTTTTGGTTGCCTTGGAGAAGTGCGATCGCCCTTTGCATGAGTTGAATTTCCCAGCGTCCGAGCTCAGCATACACAAAAATGTGCATCAAACCGCCCTCGGCCAACTTCGCCGCCAGCGCTTGAATGCCCCGGATCGGATCGGGTAAGTGGTGCAGCACGCCCACGCAGTTGATCAAATCAAACTCGCCCTCTAACTCGGCGGCATCGTACAGGCTGAGGTGGCGAAAATCTGCTTCGCGCGCTCCGGATCGCCGACAGCGTTCTTGTGCTACCTTCAAAGCACCCGCACTCAGGTCGATCGCCGTAACCGTTGCTTCAGGATTGAGGTGAATCAGATAATCGGTGCTTGAACCAGTGCCGCAGCCAGCATCTAAAATCCGAACATCGAGTTTTGGTGGCTTTTGGCCGGTGCAAAAATTGTAAGCATCAGGCCAACTCCAGCGCCAGTTGTATCCTGGCGGCGGTTCATCTGACAAAGGATCAGGCGGGAAAGGGAAAGTATCGTAAAGCCGCCGCACGGCAGCACTGATATCAGGCGTAGTATCCATAGGTGAGGTAATAGTGGGTGAGTTTTGAGATTGGTTGTCAGTAGCGTTCGGGTCAATTGCGCTACGCGATGCACTTCTATTGCTTCGTTACTCGCAACCCAAGTGTCGCTTTGCTGGCGTTGGGCAAGCCTGAAAGAAAGGGATCAGGCAATCAACTAACCCCTGATTCCCAAGCCCTGACAGCTTCTGCGTAATAAAACTTATCATTTTTTCTCATATACGCTCTCTTAAATCTATACAATAAATCTCGGCAGGCTTTTTAACAAACGAGGACTGTCAATAACCCACCGTTGACCTTTCGGGTAAAGCGGAGGCGTCTTTCCGCAAAAAGTCAAAGGGCCAGAAAAAGGCAGAAGAAAATTTTTGATTTTCTTTTCCCTTAATTCACGGCACTTGCTGCAATCGCCCAAAGGCAACTCTCCTGCCAAGTCTTTGTTTTCACGGGTGTACGGGCAGATCTCCGCAGAGGGAGTGCCCCGTGCCTGCCTTCGGGTCGGACATTTCCCGGCAGGAAGAAAGATGAAACCAAAACATTTTAATCTAAGAAAGTAAGCGCGCCCGAACCTCGTGACAGGTAAAGGCAAAAAGTAAACAAAGCAAAAATACCTACTTTGACCTGCATGAGAAGGCAAGGTTAGTCTGGTTAAATGCTGCAACTATTTGGATACGGAGGGAAAGAGTCTAATGACTGTAAAGGCAAGTGGTGGAAGCTCAGTTGCACGTCCGCAACTATATCAAACTGTACCGGTCGCAACAATTTCGCAAGCAGAACAGCAAGACCGCTTCCTACAGCGGGGCGAACTCAGCGAACTGGCAAGTTATTTCAGTTCAGGGACTCTGCGGATCGATATCTCTGCGACGCTGACCCAAAACTCGGAACTGATAGTATCCCGCGCAGCCAACCGGATTTTTACCGGCGGTTCCCCGCTGGCATTCTTGGAAAGACCACAAGAACCTGCGATGGCTGTAGCAGGGGCGAGTCGTGGCGGTTCGGGGAATGTCTCTGAAGGCATGAAACTGGGAACAGTCACCTATGTTGAAGGTCGCGCAGGCGGCGGCAACGGCGGTGGTGGCGGCGGCGGCGGATTCTTGGGGCTGGGAAATCTGTTTTCTGGCAACGGTGGCGGCTACAGCGGCCCAATCCCTGCAGGATTTCAGCCAATCAATGTCTCGCGCTACGGCCCGGGCAACATGACCAAATCTCTGCGCGACTTGAGCTGGTTTTTGCGCTACATCACCTACGCGATCGTAGCTGGAGACCCGAACATTATTTCGGTGAACGTACGCGGATTGCGGGAAATCATCGAAAATGCTTGCTCTTCGGCGGCCACAATTGTGGCAATGCAGGAAATGAAGGCAGCATCTTTGGGCTATTTCAAAAACAATGCAGAGGCCGCGGCGATCGTCGGACAGTATTTCGACGTAGCAATTACCGAATTCAAAGCTCCCACACCTTCAGACAAGGTGCGGCAGCGCGAAAGCAACGACCAGCAAGGGCTGCAACTGCCTCAAATCTACTTCAACGCCTCCGAGCGTCGGGCGAAATTCGTCATGAAAACCGGCCTGTCATCGGCCGAAAAGCTAGAAGTAATCAAAGCAGCTTACCGCCAAGTTTTTGAGCGCGACATTAGCCGCGCATACAGCCAAAGCATTTCTGACTTGGAATCCAAGGTCAAAAATGGCGAAATCTCGATGAAAGAGTTTATTCGTCGCCTTGGCAAATCTCCTCTGTACCGCCAGCAATTCTACGAGCCGTTTGTTAACAGCCGCGCTGTAGAATTGGCCGCCCGTCACTTCCTAGGCCGCGGTTTGAGCTCGCGGGAGGAATTTAGCAAGTATTTTGCGATCGTCACTAAAGGCGGCCTGGCAGCTCTCGTAGACGCGATGGTTTATTCCCAGGAATATTCCGACTATTTCGGCGAAGAAACAGTGCCTTACCTGCGCGGTTTGGGCCAAGAAGCTCAGGAATGTCGCAACTGGGGCCCGCAAATTGATTTGTTCAATTTCAGCGCTCCGTTCCGCAAGGTTCCTCAGTTCATCACCTTGTTTGCGGGCTACACTCAGCCGCTACCAGACCAGCACGTTTACGGTATTGGCAATGACCCCTTAGAAATTCAGTTCGGCGCGATTTTCCCCAAAGAAACTCGCAACCCCAAGAACCGTCCAGCTCCCTTCGGCAAAGACACTCGCCGCATCCTGATCCGTCAAGGTGCGGGGATTGAAAATCAATTGAGCAACCCGGAAGCCCGCGGTAAGGCTCCAGGCTCTCTGGGCCCCAAGGTCTTTAAACTAGACCAGTTACCAGGCGGCTATGTGGCTTCCAAGAAAACTGCCCGCGGTGTCTCTAGCAGCTACAGCAACAGTTCTAGTGTCAAATTTAGCGAAAGTTCGACTCAAGCGGTGATTCGGGCAGCTTACCTGCAAGTGTTCGGTCGCGACGTGTTCGACGGCCAGCGCCAAAAGGTGGCGGAAATTAAGCTGGAAAACGGCGACATTCCGATGCGCGAGTTTATTCGGATGTTGGCGAAGTCAGATGTGTTCCGCAATATGTACTGGAGCAAGCTGTACGTTTGTAAGGCGATCGAGTACATTCACCGCCGACTCCTGGGACGCCCTACCTATGGCCGCCAGGAAATGAACGCTTATTTTGACATTTGCGCCAAGAAGGGTTTCTACGCACTCGTCGATCAAATCATTGACAGTCTGGAGTACAACGAAGCTTTTGGGGAAGATACAGTACCCTACGAGCGCTATGTGACTCCCGGTGGTTTGTCGATGCGGACGATGCGATCGGGTTCCGTCGCTGAGCAAAATGTCCAAGCTCAGACGCCAGAAACTCCTCGCTTTATTGAACTGGGTGCAGCAGGCGATCGGGGTGATTTCGAGTTGCAAACTCGCCTCGCTCAAGGTGTCAGCAAGCGGCGCGAACAAACTAAGGTGTTCAAGCTGACGAATACTTCGGACAAAGTAGCTTTGAAAACTTTAATTCAAGCTGCTTACCGTCAAGTTTTTGAGCGCGACATCAACCCATATGTTGTGAAGAATGAATTCACGGCGCTGGAAAGCAAACTGGGTAACAATGAAATCAATCTCAAGGAGTTTATTGAGGCTTTGGGCTGCTCCTCGCTGTACGTCAAACAGTTCTACGCACCTTATCCCAATACTAAGGTGATTGAGTTGGGAACCAAGCACTTCTTAGGCCGCGCTCCCCGCAATCAAGCGGAGATTCGGACCTACAACCAAATCTTGGCAAGTAAAGGGATTAAGGGCTTTATCAACGCGATGTTGAACAGCGTTGAATATGCCGAGGCGTTTGGCGAGGATACTGTTCCTTACCGTCGCTTCCCGACTTTGCCTGCTGCGAATTTCCCGAATACCGAAAGGCTGTACAATCTACTCACCAAGCAGAATGATGAGTTGGTGATTCCAAGCTTTGAGCCAGTAGCTGCTATTGACCGAAGCTAACAACAAACTGCAATAAAATTGAGTTGGTAGGTTGACAAAAATCCCTCGCTATGGTAATGCTGTAGCGGGGGATTTTTGGTAGAGGGCGATTCCCTTCGGGATAGCTTCGCTTCACGGGGATTGAGCATCCAGTTAAAATGAATCCAAAGGGTAATAACGAGCAATCAAATCCACTGAAAAAACTGAGGACTCCCTCTACAACCTCAGAGGCTCAATTAATTCAAAATCGAGAGACTTGGCTACCGCGTGCAGAAGCTCTAGCAGTAGATAAAGCTCAGGAAGTGATGAATGACCTTTACAGGGAGGGGGCAGAGTACGGTGATAAAAGTTGTGCTTTCATGGTAATGAAGGAACAATTTAAAGGAGGCGTAGGAAATCCACCGCAGTCGCTAAAAGATAGCACCCTCCACGCTGGAAAGTGCCAGCAGTATATTAAGGGACTTCGGAGGTATTTAGCAAAGTTGCCCTCTGAGGCACAGGAAAAGATTGAGCAGGAAATTGTCAAGATGGAAGAGGCGCTAAAATGGGCTGAAGACTACCGCAACAGCGATGAACCGGAGATTCCCAGATGGGCAAAACCTTGGAAAGAACAATTGGAAAAATAAAGTAATGCTTAAGTTAGACAGCAAGCGCAGTCGTTATTTAGAAATGGATTGGCAAAGCAAGCAGCATCTATTTGCGATCGCGCCGAATGACTCTCTAATCTGTTGCGATTTAAGAGGTTGTATCTTTGATAAACTAGATTTATCGGGATGTGAGTTTTTTGGTTGTCGCTTGAATGGAACATCTTTTCAAGGAGCAACTTTATATGAAACAAAATTTATTGGCTGTTTTTCTGATGAAGGAGATCGCCCAACCGATTTTAGCAATGCGATCTCCACAAATTTATCAGTAGCAGATTGTCACATAAACTTTCTATCAGAAGAGCATCAGCCCAATCTTCAAAATAGTTTCTGGGATGATGATTTAATCTTGGCAGACTCTTTCCTAGATGTTATGAAATGGCCTTCGGAAGTGGCAAAAGCTGCTGCTGATACACTCTCGGAACGCAATGATATTAGATACAATGCTGCTGTAAAATTGGGAGAGTTAGATAATCCCGTTGTTGCTCCTCTACTGGGTTGCTTGCTTGCTGATCAGGAATGGGATGTAAGGGCGATCGCCCTGGAAGTGTTAGGAAAGCTACGAGAGCAGAAATTTCGGTACGGTGACGGAGTATTATTAGAGTTGATGTTTTTGTGTCTGGGAGACAAGCATTCGATCGTGCGGCAGACAGCGGCAGAACTTGTAGAAACTATTTCACCGCCAGAGCACGTTTTGCTGACTTCTATTAATAGAATGGTTGTAGGTACTTCCGATGAGGAGCGACTGGCTGGTTTGCTGGCGGTTATTGAACTCTGCCAACTCGATGATAATTATTTTGATTTATTGGATCGAGAAGCAATTGATTCTATACTTTTAGAGGCAGGATCGGAAGTTCGCAGCGAATCCTCGCGGCTGCTTGAGATTATACGCGATCGGGCGATTTAGAATTATTGAAATTGGCAAAATTCTAACATCCGTTTGATTTTTGGCAACTGTCTTTCAGATTTCCGAAAAGCCAGCCAGATGCGAGTGGTAACAGCCTGTGCAGGTTTGAGGACAAGTGTCAAGCGATTTTCTTTAACCCGATCGCCACAGTAACCCCCCCAGCTCACGGAGGCAATCCGAGCCGCCCTACTTGTGAATCGCCAGTAATGGCAAAGGCGCCCCACCGAGACTTCCTTGCTCAGTCGTCAAACTCAGGGCAGTAATATTTAGGAGCCAGAGCGTTAAGCGCATCAACTTCAGCATTGCCTTGAGGTTGCAGCAAGTCGATCGACATTCCCGCACTGAGTGCATTACATATCCCGCGCGCACGTTGGATAGCGGCTTGGGGATTTCGCTGAACGCGAGACACAGCCTCGGATGAGGATGAATTGAGCCGTTTGCTCAACGATCGTTGGTAACTATTAAGAAAGTCCTGGTCATTTGGCCCTAAAGCGATCGGGCGGCCTGTGCGACTACTTCCACAAAGCTTACCTAAGTCGATCGTTCGACCATCACTCGTCTGTATATAGCAAACGTAATCAACGGGTATTTGAGCGACTGAATCACTAGATTGAGATAGGTCAACGCCAAAGGCGATCGACATCATTACCAAAGAATAAAACACTTGTTTCGATTGTCTGATGTATTGCACGACTCTTCAAGCTCCCACAAACAGTTAAACTTTCATAGGCTTATAGAGAAGCCACACCGGATGTTGCCACAATCCGGCGTGATTCACCATATTCTGCATAGTGCGAACATAAGAGCGTTTTACAGGCAGATAAAATACTCGCACTATAAGGCAGTAATGTTATGCTCCTCGTTGAGACTTCCAAGGACCCCAAATGGCAAACGTGATGCCTGGGGTTTGGATATTAACGAACATAGTTTGACCATCCGGCGAGAAGCAGGCTCCCGCAAACTCCCGATCGTTGATAGCATTTTTTGCCAGACGATACAGTTCCCCCTTGGGAGTTACGCCCACCACGAACTGCTCATCATTGCCATCTTCGCAAATAATCAGATCACCATGAGGTGCCACCACAATGTTGTCAGGACCATCGAGTTCGTCAGCCGATTTAGCCTCAACAAAAAGTTCGATCGTATCTTGATCCGGAAGATACCGCCAAACCTGACCAAATCCGTTCGGTCTGCCATTAGCGTCAACAGAGCCACCGTTCGTACAACAGAAGTAAACTTCACCATTGCTGTACCATACGCCTTCCCCACGAGCAAACTGGGCAGCACCTTTACCGAAACCTTCGACCCGTACCGTATCCGTAGCAGGGTTAGGATTGTCAATTGTCACCCATTCCACCGGTATCTGTTGGCCCTGGGGATAGTCTGCAAAAGTCTTTGCCTGAGAGATATACTTCATCTTCAGGGCTTGCAGAGTGCCCCCTGCCCTTAAATTGTTGCGTTGATATGGCAGAAAGCGATAGAAGAGGCTATCTCTTTGGTCTTCAGTCTCGTAGACAATTCCGGTTGTGGGGTCGATCGCCACAGCTTCATGGTTAAACCGTCCCATCGCAACTAAAGGTACGGGATTCACAGGACCCGTTGCCCTAGCCCGAACTTCAAAGTTGTAGCCGTGAGATTTCGAGACATTTGTCGCATTCCCTGGTTGATTAGTCGCCAGAGTCGAGGTATTTTCCTCGCAAGTAATCCAAGAACCCCAGGGAGTCGGACCGCCCGCACAATTTCGATAGGTGCCGCTAAGCGAAGCGTAGTGCTTGACGAGCTGACGATCGGGTCCAACCTGTAGTGTGGTTGTCCCCCCTTTGCAAAGAGGATCGTAAGGATTTGGACCCACAACTTCTGTTGTAGAATTCGGACTCAGTTCGTGATTGCGAACCAGAAGCACCGTGTTTTGGGGACCTGGGAAAGCCGCCATGCCATCGTGACCACCGGGCACAGGGGAACCGTCGCTCATGATCTCGCCAGTTCGTGAAAAAGCCTGATACTGAAACCCACTGGGTAAATCTAACAATCCATTCGGATCGGGTACGAGGGGGCCATACCCTCCCCCAAATACTGATTCCCTATTCGCCTTTTTGGCATAAAGCGCTTGTAGAGGAGACATCATCAAAGTGCCAGCAGCACTCGCTCCTGCTAAGGTAAAAAACTTGCGTCGTGATAGTTGCATCAGCTTTTCCGGTGAATTAAATAAAGCATACTAAACCTGCATCAAGACCAAGATAAGGTTGGTTTAACTTCTCATTAAGGTTGTCTCATAGCTGTTCAAAGTCTATTTTGGCAGCCCGACTAGCGAGAAATTATCCTCGAATAGCAATTCATATTCGATATCAGACCAGGTAATTTTTTGGGTAGCAATTACAATGTCTAGCTTTCCGGCTTTGAGTTGTTGGATTAACTCTGCTGTTAACCCAAATTGTACAGTGTAAAAAGTGCGATCGTCCTGTGGTAATTGACCTAGAAGTCGATGGTAAAAAATTCTTGGGGCGTACCGATTCTGATGGTTTGTGGAGTTTCGGCGGTTGAGTTTTTGTGCGGAATTGATTCGAGTTTCTCATCGCACCAGCAATTTGAGTATAAAGTCTTTGTCCCGCTTCCGTGGGAACCATCCGCCTCGGAGTCCTTTGAAAAAAGGGATTTCCCAAAGCTGACTCTCTTGCAGCGACGTGTTGGCTAACAGCCGATTGCGTGAGGTGGAGAACTTGGGCGGTTCCCGATACGGTTCCCACGCGGTAAACTTCGATCGAGCTGCGATACCATTCAAAGTTAATCATAAATAGATTTATACCATATCTAAAATTTTATAATTTGTCTTTTAGATAAATTCGACCTATGATTAGGACAACAGGCACAACCAGACCTGATAGTAAGAGGAATAGACGATGAGTAGCGAAAAAGTTCTGATTGTTTTAACCAGCCACGATACACTCGGCGACACTGGTAAAGAAACGGGTTTTTATCTTCCAGAGGTGACGCATCCATGGGACGCATTTACTCAGGCAGGATTAACGGTAGATTTTGTCAGCCCCAAAGGCGGTAGAGCTCCAATGATTGGGGTAGATTTAGAAGACCCGCTAAATAGGGCTTTCTTAGAGGATTTGCGACAGGTGGCGCAAGTGGAAAATACTCTCCATCCTGCACAAGTTGACCCCGCAGAATATGGCGCTATTTTCTACGCTGGGGGACACGGTACAATGTGGGATTTTCCCGATAACGAGGAACTTGCTGCGATTGGTGCTGCTATTTACGAAGCAGGTGGCGTTGTCGGTGCTGTCTGTCACGGGCCCGCGGCGTTAGTTAATCTTAAGTTGTCGAATGGTGAGTACCTGGTTGCAAATAAGACTGTGGCTGCTTTTACTAATGAAGAGGAAGTCGCTGTGGGACTGACTGAAGTAGTGCCGTTTTTGCTGGAGGCGACATTAATTGAACGCGGCGCTAATTTTACGAAAGTTCCTAATTTTCAGCCTCATGTTGTCGTCAGCGAGAGGCTCGTCACAGGCCAAAACCCCGCTTCTGCCGCAGGTGTCGGTCACAAAATGGTAGAATTGATCAAAAATAAGTAGATCTCAAAAAAAGATCGCACCGAGAAACTCGGTTTCTTAAACAACACCTTCGCGTCTAACTCAAAATGCTGTAAGAAAGTAGGTTGGGTGGAGGCACTCCTACCCAACCTACTCTGACAATGGCGATGGTATTATTAAAAAAATCTGGTTTCGGGATACCTAATTACTACCTGTTTTTTTTTCTGCGGTTAACCGTACTCAAATACCCACTTTTATCCGAGAACATTACTGCCAATTTTTCGTCTGTGATGTCAATGAAGTCGCGCTCGCTGTAAAACGATAAATTACTTATTTATGGGGGTATTAGTGAATTCCATTCATTCCCTGTACGCAAAAATTACGTATAATTTGGGAGTGCTGGTTTAGGGAAGAATCAAGATATTGAGAACCCCATAAAACATCAGAATAAGTTGGGAACTTGTGCTGATTATTACCAGAGCGAAATGAAGAAGCTATTAGGGCATAATGTTGTGAAAAATGGAACAGGGTATGGAACTAAATTTACAGAAATTTTATAGAGCCTGCAATCCCAGCTACACCCTGGCAGTAGCAAATCAAGAAGACCGACAATACTATATCGATTTCTCATCAGTGCGGGGCGGCACAATCGTAGAACAATTGGAGCGCACCATCAGCCGTTTGTCCCCCGATGCACCTACCTGTCAATTATTCACCGGTCACATCGGCTCTGGTAAATCAACAGAATTGCTGCGACTGCAAGCTCAATTGCAGCAACAAGGATTTCATGTTGTTTACTTTGAGTCGAGTAAAGACTTAGACATGGCAGATGTAGATATCACTGACATTTTGTTGAGCGTTGCTCGTCAGGTGAGCGAAAGCATCGAGAAAATGAAAATCAAGCTGCAACCGACGGGTTTTAAAGCTTTACTCAAAGGGGTTGCTGATGTTTTTCAAACTCAAATAGACTTGAGCGCTGAAGCTAATATCCCTGGTTTAGGGGAAATAAATGCCAGCACGGAGGGAGAATTTTCTCTGGCGTTGGGAATTGGCAAAATTACTGCTAAAGCGAAAGATGCTCCGAATCTGCGATCGGAGTTGAGGCAATATTTGGAGCCGCGAACTAACGTAATTTTAGATGCACTGAATAAGGAGTTGCTGGAGCCGGCTAATCAAGAACTCAAACGCCAAGGGAAACAAGGACTTGTAGTAATTATCGACAATCTCGATCGCATACACCTGTGCGCAAAACCGACGGGGCGGCTGCAGCCGGAATACCTGTTTGTCGATCGCGGCGAACAGTTGGCAAGACTAAATTGCCATGTCGTGTATACAATTCCCTTGGTGCTGATTTTCTCTAACGATTTGGGCCAGTTGACCAATCGATTTGGGGTAGATCCGAAGGTTTTGCCGATGGTGCCGGTGCAGTTGAGCGACGGTTCTGAGTGCTCTGAGGGTGTGGAATTGCTGCAGCAGATGGTTCTAGCGCGGGCTTTTCCGACGGTGGACTTGCAGCAGCGCTATGCTTTGGTTGGCGAAGTTTTCGACTCTGCGGAAACTCTCGATCGCCTGTGCCGAGTCAGCGGGGGTCATGTCCGCAATTTGCTGCAACTGCTGTATAGCTGTCTGCAGAAACAAGACCCTCCTCTGTCGCGGGAAACTTTGGAAAATGTGATCGTCCAGCGTCGCCACCAGCTTACTTTGGCGATCGAACCCGATGAGTGGAAATTACTGCGCCAAGTATTCGCTACCAAAACTGTGAGTGGGGAAACTAAATACCAAATCTTGCTGCGCAGTCTCTGGGTATTTGAATACCGTTACGGGGAGGATTACTGGTTTGATGTCAATCCGATTTTGGCTGACGCCAAAGAGTTTCGGCAAACAGTTGAGAGTTGACAGTTGACGGTTGACGGTTGACGGTTGACAGTTGACAGTTGATGGTTGAAATCGCTCTTGGGTCAAACGAAGTTCACTTCTAGCGGACTAAAGAATAAAGGCGTTATTGTAGCAGGATGTGCTATGAAAACTAACAAAAGTCAACAGTCAACAGTCAACAGTCAACTGTCAACTGCATTGCCCGATCGACAGTCAACCGTTAACAGTCAACAGTCAACAGTCAACTAACAAAAATGATTAAAGGCACTACTAAACTGTTGGGAGTAATTGGTCATCCCGTCGAACATTCTCTGTCGCCGGCGATGCACAATGCTGCTATTGCCCACTTGGGAGTCGATTTTGTTTACCTGCCGTTTCCGGTAAAACCAGGGGATTTAAAAGCTGCTATTGCAGGATTTGCGGCGATCGGGGTTCGGGGATTTAGCATCACGATTCCCCACAAACAAGCCATCTTACCGCTACTGTCGGAAGTTTCGCCGATCGCCCGATCGATCGGCGCAGTCAATACCGTATACCTGACTGACAAAGGTTGGTGCGGCACAAATACTGACGTTGAAGGCTTTCTCGCGCCGCTGCAAACCCCCCCAACCCCCCCTTACCAAGGGGGGGCTAAAGACGCGACCTCTGGCTTAGAAACGGGCAATACGGCTGTCGAATCCTGTCCCCCCCCTTACCAAGGGGGGGCTAGGGGGGGTTCCGAAGAAACGGGCAATACGGCTGTCGAATCTGATTCGCCTCCTTACGAAACACGGGCTGTTGAATCCTGTCCCCCCCCTTACCAAGGGGGGGCTAGGGGGGGTTCCGATTGGAGTCAGAAAGTAGCAGTAATTTTGGGGAATGGCGGGGCGGCGAGAGCTGTTGTGGCTGGATGCGCTCAATTGGGATGTGCAGAGATTCACGTTGTCGGTCGCAGCGAACAAAATTTAGGGGAATTTCAGCAGAGTTGGGTCAATTCTCCGATGCCCGTGCAGAATTTGCAGGTGCATACTTGGGATAATTTGTCAATGTTAATCTCGCAGGCAGATTTGCTGGTGAACACGACGCCTGTGGGGATGTATCCGCAGGGGGAAAAGTCGCCCGTTGTGCAGGGTGCGATCGATCGAATTTCAGCAGGTGCGATCGTCTACGATTTAATTTACAACCCGAATCCTACCCAGTTTCTCAAAGATGCGCAGCTTCGGGGAGCGCGAGCTATTGACGGACTCCCCATGCTAGTTCAACAAGGAGCAGCCGCCTTAAAAATTTGGCTGGATAGAGAATCCGTCCCAGTGGATGTGATGCGCCAAGCGTTACTGCAGCATTTAGGTTTAGACTAATGCCATTTCTGGAAAAAGTAGCTGTAGTTTTCAGAATTCCTATAAGTAGGAATTTGAGGCTGAATTCACGCTAAGCTGAGAATTAAAATATACTTGCGCTGCCATTTATGAAATTTCGAGCTATCAGCCTTTTTTTTGCTACTTGCCTGATCGGAATTTTTAGTTTGGTATTCACTCCACCTGCTTGGGCTCTGACACAGATTAAACTTTCCGACCTTTCTTATCGCGAATGTCCGGCCCAAATGGGAGAAGGAACAGTCACCAGCGGCAGTTCTATGGAAGCTAACTGCTTTTTGATTACTGGGAAAGCTGAAAATAGCACTGGCAAACCAGTTGTCAATGCCGATATTTTCGGCCGCATTTATGATGCCGACGACAATCCGGTGATGCAAAACCGGACTCGCTTGGGTTCTATAGAAGAAGTTCCTCCCGGAGTTAGCGATTTTCAGGTCAGAATTTCGGTTGCTGCCAATCAACGAACACCTTTGAAGCTCAAGCAATTTAAAGCTACAGGTTTTACTGGCGTGGTTCGCCGCTAACGAAACTCTTTGAGATTTTAGCTTGCTGATTTGAGATTTTGGGTTGGCTGCCCGTGAAACCGATCTGCAGTTTTAGATTTGAGATTTTCGATTTGAGATTGTTGAGTGGCTGGCAATTTCTCATTTCTCCTGTATGAGTAACTCCCCAGCTTTTCAACCGGGGAGTTCATGTCAAAATCTCAAATCTCAAATTTAGTTGCCGGCAGCTAGGTCTGCCAAACAATTTAGGCTAGATGCTTAAAAACTTAAGCTTTTCCAACTACAATGATGTTTGCAAGCTGGTCAAAAGATTGATCAAGAATTCCGAGCCGAACTGAAGTACAAAAAACGCAATCAGCGGCGAAAAGTCAATCCCTCCTAAGGGGGGGATAATCGATCGGAATAGATTCAGGTAAGGGTCTGTTAACTGACTCAAAATCGAAAACGGGGGGTCGTACCAATTGATATTGGGGAACCAGCTTAACAGCACTCTAAAAATCATCAGGACTAGATAGATTTGCAGAAATGTGGACAGCGTGGTTGCCAAAAGGCCTATGGAAGAACTCATAAATTTTGCTTGTAGTTTGAGTAAAGTTTACAGACACTTTAACTTTGAGTTTAGCATAGCTGGGGGAGTGAGAGAGGAGGGAGAGGGTCCGATGGGGAGACCAGGAGCGTTTTTGTTGTTCCTTGTTCCTTCTGTCTCCCCCGTTTAGCTGAAAAGATGAAGAGAGAAATGTGCGACAGTTGACCGATCGCCCGCATCGATCTGCCAGACTAATCTAAAATTTTAAATGGATTCAGGAGTCTTGGGCGATCGAACCCGAGCCGCCCGGCGCCTGCGCGTTGCCGTTTACGTCGCCCAGTTGCAGCCGCACGTCATCTATTGCCTGATTTAGCTGAGCAATTTTATCTTCTAAACTCAGCCTTGCTACTTCCATGCTGTCGGCTTCGAGTTGAGTGGCTTTCCTCTGGCGGATCTTTCTTGTCTTTGCTTCTGAAGGTTCACTCAGCAAAGCTTCAGCAGCGCGCCGCGACAGTACCGTGCCCAAAACTGCACCCACCAAGCCGCCAACAGCAGCTCCGGCAATAAATCCGCCTGTAAAACCCTCTCGATTGCTCATGGCTCAACTCAACTGCGCGATATTTCTTTGATTTGTTTATTTTGACACTATTGGCTGGAGAAACCAGCAGACGATCGTTCGATTTTAGATTTTAGACTTTTGATTAAAGAATTGAGATGGCGATCGGGAAAATGAGCCGGAGGGACAAAAGTCCAAAGGCGCATCAAGTCGGTTAGTTGTCAGGTAAGGCGAGGATTCCGACTTCAGAGTTAAAGCGGATCATTTCCAAAGATCGATCGCCATAAAGATCTTCAATGTGTTCCAAGCAGCACTCGATCGCGAAATCGTTCAATTCAGTCGGCTCAATGCCGTACATATCCTCAAACACTTCTGAGTCTACCCGACAAAAGCGCGGTCGATCGGCATAAATTCCGCATTCTCGCGTCCCTCTGTCAAAATTGATACACCAACCGTCCTCTCCGACTAAGCTCAAGTAGAGCGCTAATTCCTCTGTCGATAAATACTCGTCTAAGTCAGGGCGCTCTGTTGGGTCGAGGTAACAACAAGCACCGCACTGCTTTACGCAACGCCAAGTAGCCATAGTTTGATTTTAGATTTTAGATTTTAGATTTTAGATTTTAGATTCGGATCATAATGTGGAAACTGCCAAACTTTAAGAGATTGGGGCTCTTCAAGTATATCAATTGCCAGCGCCGGAGGTTCAGATCCAGAAGGGGCGGTTCGATTTGAGATTGGGGGCACTTTCTCGGAAGGGGCATCAAGTCCCTTCCTTTGACTGGGAGGTTGCTCGTAGTTTACATTTTGTTGAATTTTGTAAAGTTCCTTAAAAAATAGGGACGATAGCCCGGTAAAATCAGAAGCGGATTTTCTAATTCAACAATCTAGACTTAATCACTACAGTCAGGAGGACACATGGACTTTATAACCGATCTTTTCAGTGGTATGGCTGGTGTAGACTACCAACTGATTATTCAGGTAGCTTTACTCGCAGCCGTCGTGCTTTCGGGCCCGATAGTGATTTTTCTGCTGGCAGCTAAAGGCGGCGACCTGTAATTATAGCACGCTCCGGGGCGATCGAGAGTTGGGAGTTTTGAGTTTTAAATTATTCAAAATTCACAACGCTCGATCGCCAATTTTCTCGCTTTGCACGAGCTTTGTTATCAAATAGCGAGTTATCAAATACCAAGGGCGTGTTTAGCAGTTTGAATCAAATTCTCAAAAAAAGGTAGAGATACATCGACTTCTCTAGCATCTTTGCGAGAGTTGCCTAACAAACCGATATTTTGTCCGGGTGCAACAGCCAGAACTTGCCCTTGAGAGTTGCGAATTCTCAATTCCTCGCTCGACCCGGCGGGAGACAGGCTACAAGAATAAGTGCGATCGCAGTAATCAAACTCAACTTTTCCAAACATCGGCGGCCTGGAACTAGCAGCACCTGCAGGCAGCCGGACACCCAACAATTCTAACTCCACCGATGTCTTGCCATTAAAACTATTTTCCCGCAATCGGTAAGCAATATCAACCCGCCGAGGCAAAGGAAAATATTCCCCCCAACGCCAAGCAATCGCCTTCACACTAGCCGATACTTTGCCATCTTGAGTTGCAGTTAGTTTAACGTGACCTCCTTTACCCACAATTTTCTGTTCTGTTATACAAACATTAGGCGTCCAAAATACAGGAGCCTTATTTTCAATCCCGCAAGGTTCCAGAGCATCAATTTGTCGGTAAAGGTCGAGATTGATCTCAGCCAAATCCGCTCGCACATCTACTGAAACCAGGGGTTTTAGGTGTTCCGGCTGCAAACATTGATTAGCAAAAATTGACAGTTGATTGCGGAATTGTTCGAGATTTTCAGCGGGCATAGAAAAACCGCCAGCCGCTTTGTGTCCGCCAAATTTAGTTAATAAATCCGCGCAAAAATTCAGCCCGTCAAATACATTAAACTCAGGAATTCCCCTCGCCGAACCCCGCACAATTTTAGACTTATTAGCCTTCTTAAACTCGTCCCCCGACTCCGCCTCATCCTCAAAAGTACCAATAAAAACGGGTACGCCGTAGCGTTCCACCAACCGAGAGGCTACAATCCCGATCACCCCGTGGTGCCAACCGGGCTGCACGACAACTAAAACTCGTTCTTGCTGCAAGTCGAGATCACTTTTCTCGTACCAAGCGATGGCTTCCTGCTCAATTTCCTGACACAACTCCTGCCTGCGCTGATTGATTTGTTCGCACTGCATCGCATTTTTGAGAGCCAATTCGCGATCGTCCGTAGTCAGCAACTCTATCACAATTTGAGGGTCAGCCAGCCGCCCCACAGCATTAATCCGGGGCCCAAGCCTAAAACCAATATCTTCAGGCTTTAACGAATTTTGAGTTTGAGTTTTTGACTTGAGAATTGAGGGACTTTCCGCACTTGCCGGCTGGACTCCTGCCACCTGAATCAAAGCCTGAACACCCGCCAATTGCGAGCGAGGCAACAGCCGCAAACCCCGCTTTACCCAGCGGCGGTTAACTCCAGTCAAAGGCGCTAAATCCGCAATAGTTCCTAAAGTAAATAACTCCAGCAGCGGATTCACCAGCCCACCAACTTTCTGCATATCAATCGCCAAAGTAATCGCCAAAACATAAGCAACGCCTACGCCAGCCAAACCGCGATAAGGCGAAGATTCTGCAATTAATTTCGGGTTGAGAATAGCATCAGCAGGCGGCAGTTTTGGCGGCAAATCGTGGTGGTCTGTAATAATAACTTTGACCCCGAGTTCTCGCGCTCGGGCAACCGGCCCGTAGGCTGCAATTCCGTTGTCAACCGTGAGAATGAGAGCGACACCTTCCGAGTGAAATTCTTCTACAATGCGATCGTTAATCCCATAACCTTCTCGCATCCGGCTCGGAATAGCATAATCCACATTCGCGCCCAGAGCCCTGAGAGCTCGCAGCAACAAAGCCGTGCTCGTCATCCCGTCAGCATCGTAGTCGCCGCAAATCGCAATTTTTCGCCCTCCCGAAATCGCCTCCCGCAACAGTTTGACACTCGCAGCCAAATCGGGAAACTCATCCTTTGGCGCAGGCAAAACCAGAGATTCCGGTTCGATAAACCCTTGCACTTCTTTCAGAGAGTCGATGCCCCGGTTAATCAGTACCTGTGCCAGCAAGGGCGACAAACCGATTTCAGTGGCAAACTGTTCGGCTTGCTGTGGTTGAGGTGAATAAATTTGCCACCGTTGGTTTGGCAATCGGTGAAAATGCGGGGGCACAGATGTCGGTAGCTCTTGCACGGAGGCTGAGGTTTAAAGATACATGATTAATCTTACCGAATTAAGTGCCTCAGTCAATCAATTTTAGATTTTAGGTTTTAGGTTTTAGATTTTAGATTGATCCTAAAGATTAGTTTTTTGGTTAAAATCCAAAGGTTGTTTGTAGGAAAGCTTTTTTCGGAAGCTCTCACCGCACCCCAAGAGGAATACAAGCCCTGACAGCAGTCGTGGAGACCAAAAAATTTTAGACCCTAGTAGTTCAAACCCCCGAGATTTATCTGCGGAGTCAATCTAAAATCTCGAATCTCAAATCGACTGGCGGGAGCCGCAGAACTAAGTGTAGCAGGCGTTTGCGCCGCCCGCCCTGGGGCGCAGACTACTAATTTAATGAGGAGACTTGCATGAGTGGCGATCGACCGCCTTGGTTTAAAATTGCATTACAGGTTCAGGGGTCTGTCATTCCCTCAATTTTGCCCCGCGTTTTGCTGTGCGGCGGCTTTGGATTTTTCATTTCCCTCCTGCAATTTTTTAACTTGCCCGTTTCCATGCCCATTTTCTCGAGTATTGTACCGAGTATTGTCATGGGTTTACTGTTAGTTTTTCGGACAAATACAGCCTACGAAAGATTTTGGGAAGGTAGAAAATTTTGGGGAACTTTAGTCAACAACGTCCGCAATTTGGCGCGCCAGATCTGGGTAGCAATTGAGGAAAAAGATCCGCAGGATATCCAACTAAAAAAGTCAGCCCTGCGCCTGTTACCTGCCTTTGCAGTGGCGATGAAACTGCACTTGCGGCAACAATCTGTCAATCCAGAGTTGGAGCCGTTAATGTCTCCAGCGCAGTACCAAAAGCTCAAATCAATGAACAATCCGCCGCTAGAAATTGCATTTTGGATTGAGGATTATATGCACGAGCAGTATGAGCGCAATTGCCTGGATGTCTATCAGTTAACTGCTATGAATGAGTTGCTCAACTCTATGATTGATGTATTAGGCGGGTGCGAGCGGATTTTGAAGACGCCTATCCCTTTGGCTTACGCGATTCACCTGAAACAACTATTGTTGCTTTACTGTTTGGCCCTGCCCTTTCAAATGGTGAAAGATTTGAGTTGGGGAACCGGCTTAGTTGTGGCTTTAATTAGTTTTACTTTGTTCGGGATAGAAGAAATTGGCATTGAAATAGAAAATCCCTTCGGTCACGATGCCAATGATTTGCCTTTGAACAATATTTGTGCTACCATGCAGCGCAATATCGACGATTTAATTTCATTATCTCCTAGCGTTCACGAACACGTGAAAGATAAGTAAGTAGAGTCATTAATCATTGGTCATTAGTCATTAGTGAACTGTAGGGGCGGGTTCACAAATAATCCTCACAGTGCAAACAGATTTAATAAACCCGCCCCCGCCCCACAATAAAACTCTTTACTAACGTTAATTTTTAACAATCAACCGCGTTAACCCAGCCAATACTAACAATACAGGCGTCAGCCAATCTCCCCACCGCACGTACAAAGTCCGAGTTTGCCGCCGATAAATAGTAGCATCTCGGACTTCATAGGTATTAATTCCCGACTTCCAAACCGTCTCGCCACGAGGATTTACAAAAGCAGAGTAACCCGTATTAGTTGCGATAACTGCCCATCTATCCGTCTCAATTGCCCGCATCACATCGAGAGCGTGATGTTGATCCAACATGGGCGGTTTGTAATGGGCATTGTTGGAAGCGGTGATCATAAATTCGCCTCCATTCGCCGCCTGATATCTGAAATTTTCAGCAAAGGCCGAATCGTAACAAATTCCGACAATGGCGCGGCCAAACGGCGTATCAAACAATTGTTGAGAATTGCCGGGTACTAAATGAGCATCTAAGGGAGAAAGCCGATTAATAATCCCGCCTAAGATTTCGTAAAAAGGGATATATTCGCCTAAAGGCACTAGCTTTAGTTTATCATAGCGACCGACAATTTCTCCCGTGCGATCGATCGCCAATAAGCTGTTAGTGATACTATCATCTTGCTGTCCGAATCCTCCCACCCAAGCCACAACGCCGCGTTCGAGAATAGCTTGGTAAAAGGAAAGAGTAGAACGTTGATACTCGTTTGTCCAGATAAAAGGCAAAGCCGTCTCTGGAATTAACACAGCATCGACTTTCCTGTCTGCTAACTGTTTGTATCCAGTGGTGTAACCTTCCAAAGCGCGCCCCCAACCCCCTGAGTCAAACTTAATCTCGTTAGGAATGTTGCCTTGAATAATGCCAATTTTTAAAGCGGTTGCAGCTTCTTGATTCAAAGGGCGGTTGTATAAGCTCCATCCTACAATATGCAAAACTAAACACAAACTCGCAGGCAAAATATAAGCAATCCAATTCTTCCTTCTTCCTTCTTCCTTCTTCCTTCTTCCTTCAATAAAAGCTTCGGCGATTAAGCCATTTACTGCTACAATAGCGGCTGTTACTGCGCTGGGTCCGGAGAGTTGACCGAGGTGCAATATTGCTAAATTGTGCGGGCTTTGCGTATATGATAGGGATGTCCACCACAGCGAACCTGTACTCCAAATACTTTCTAAGGCGCACCACAAAGCTGTGCCAATTAAAACGCGAATCACAGGCAAGATGCCTGTGCCACTAATTTTTTGGGAAATCACGCCAGCCACCCGTTGTAAAGGGGGGGAGTTAAGAATAAGATCGGAGCTACCCCCCCCAGCCCCCCCTTGTAAAGGGGGGGAGTTAAGAATAAGATCGGAGCTACCCCCCCCAGCCCCCCCTTGTAAAGGGGGGGAGTTAAGAATAAGATCGGAGCTACCCCCCCCAGCCCCCCCTTGTAAAGGGGGGGAGTTAAGAATAAGATCGGAGCTACCCCCCCCAGCCCCCCCTTGTAAAGGGGGGGAGTTA